>Ga0209800_10000554_pt1 | contig 55260 bp, 43 predicted proteins | sample Higcelweek8metaG_FD_187174 | JGI IMG/M metagenome (GOLD analysis project Ga0209800, IMG submission 187174) | Freshwater pond sediment microbial communities from the University of Edinburgh, under environmental carbon perturbations - High... | ecosystem: Environmental > Aquatic > Freshwater >...
CCCAGCCATTTATGTTTTCAGCACCGCCAAGCACTTTTCCTTTAGAATCAATGAACCCCGGAGTTCCTAAGCCAATTGCGGCAATAGAATTAGCACTACCCTCACTATCAATTAATTTTTGAATCAGCTGCATTATGTTTTCAAGAACGGCAATTCCGCCAATGTGTGCATCTGTAGGCATCCTCAAAGGAAAAGTATTCTCTCCATATTCATTCAGCACAACCCCTTTAATGGTTGTTCCGCCAAGATCAATACCTACGACTTTTCTTCCCATTGAACCCCTGTCCTTAGATAAATCCAGCTGATCATTATGAACAAATTAGTTTTTGCAACCAGACATGTGTTATTTTTGAGGTATGACTACACTGCGAATTATTGTCGACCTTGATCGGGAGGCCACATTCAATATGGCTGCTGATCAGTACCTTCTTAGCCGATGTGTTAAAGAAGATACAGTTTTTGTCCGTTTTTACACATGGATTCGGCCTTCAATAACCATAGGCTATTCGCAAAAAGCCCACGAATTATTACTCCCTGATAAATTGACTGAGAATAATACTGTCTGGATAAGAAGGCCCACCGGCGGACGCGCTGTGCTTCATCAGGGTGACTTGACCTACAGCTGCATCTTTGCGCGTGATACTGAATTTTTTGGTAATTCTGTAAAAGAGAGTTATGCTGCAATAACAAAATGCCTGATCAATGGACTTGACAGAGTAGGAATAAAATGCAGTACTCATGACTCCTATGATGAAATGGCTGCAGTAAAACGTCAGGTGAAACTACCTTGTTTTTTAGCTCCAAACAGAGACGAAGTCATGGTCAATGGACGCAAACTCATTGGATCTGCACAAAAACGAACACTTTGCGGAGTTCTTCAGCACGGTTCACTTCCAATAACAACTGACTTTGCGACTCTTCCCCAATATTTAAACATTGAACATGAAGAACAGGAACTGCAAAAAAAGCTGCTCTTAAAAAAATGTATTTCTCTTCATGAAATAAGTTCTGACATCAATATTACGCAGCTTATAGAATCTCTTGCCTTTGGATTTACAAATACATTGCGGCTGCAATCATCATTTGTCTCCTGGAATGATTCTGAGTATAAAACAATTTCTAATCTTGCATCATCTCAGGGGTTTCTTGATACCTGGACAATATAGACAGTTACATTTTGTATTAAATTAAGCTTTTATTAAATATATGGATTGTATATAATGAAAGCGATTGGTATTTTTTCAAATTACTGAATAGAATCGATTAAACTTCAGGAGTGTATATGAATAAAGTCCTACTAATTTTTATAAGCAGTCTTTTCATACTGCAGATTACCGGATGCAATAACGGTAAAGGTAATTCACAAAAGGCTATCGCTTCAATAGACAGCAGTTCAGCCAAAGTCGACTATCTTGCTCTTCAGGAAAAAGCAATGAAGTTTGTACCTGAGACTGGAAAATTTGGCGGACAGATTGTTTTATCTACTGTGTCAGATCCTAAATCATTCAACCCTATTACATCTACTGAAACCAGCACCTCAGAATTTACACAATATATGTATGAAGGATTAATACGCATAAATGGTGTAACGCTTATGCCTGAAGCAAATATTTCTGATAAATGGGAAGTATCCGGCGATGGTCTGATTTTCACTTTTCATATCCGTGATAATGTTTTATGGTCTGACAGTACCAGGTTTTCTGCCTATGATGTCGAGTTTACATTCAATGATCTTATTTACAATAAGGCAATAACGCCAAATTCCTCACGTGATATCTTCACTATGGAAGGCAAAAAAATTGCAGTAAAGGCTCTTGACAGTTCACATGTCGAATTCAGACTTCCATTTACATATGCACCTTTTTTACGTGTACTTTCCCAGGAAATTCTTCCAAAACATAAATATTCTGCACTTGTCAAAAAAGGCTCTTTTTCAACATCCCTTGGAATACAGACTCCACCGGATCAGATGGTTGGAACAGGCCCCTTCATGCTTGAATCCTATATTTCATCACAAAAAGTTATTTTCAAACGCAATCCTCTATACTGGAAAACTGACAGCCAGGGAAATAAACTGCCATACCTTGACAAAATTGTATACACTGTTGTTACAGATCAGAATGCAGAGCTGCTTCAGTTTAAACGGGGTGAGGTTGATTACCTTACCGCAAAAGGCGAGGATTTTCCAGGACTTAAAAAGGATGAACCGACAAGTAACTATTCTGTATTTCGTCTGGGACCGGCATCGGGAAGTAATTTTCTCTTCTTCAATATGAATAACCGTGCAGACCCGAAAAGTAAAAAACCATACGTTGACAGTATTAAACTTTCATGGTTTACAAATACAAAATTTCGCCAGGCAATTGCATATGCTCTTGACAAAGACAATATGATAAATATTGTCATGAATGGTCTTGGCTATCCGCAATGGTCTCCCATGGCTCCGTCAGAAGGGTACTTTTTCAATAGTAAAGTTACAGAGTATCCGTACAATATTGAAAAAGCAAAACAGATTCTTGCTGCTGAGGGATTTATTGATACTAATGGCGATGGTATCATTGAGGACAAGGGCGGAAACCCAGTCGAGTTCTCATTTGTCACCAACAGCGGAAACAACACACGTGTAAAGATTGCAGAAATAATCCGTAAAGATATTGAATCACTTGGAATAAAAGTTCATTTTCAGCAGATTGAATTCAACAGCCTTATTCAGAAAATTGATCATCCGCCATATGAGTGGGAAGCAATTCTGCTTGGCTTGACAGGCGGTCCGGAACCGCACTCCGGACGCAATGTGTGGCATTCAAGCGGAACACTTCACATGTGGAGTCCGGTGCAGACATCAGCTGCAACACCATGGGAAGCTTCTATTGACAGCATTTACGATGCAGGTGTAAAGGAACTTGACACACTCAAACGCAAAGTACTTTATGACCGCTGGCAGCAGATTGTTTCTGATGAGGTACCGCTTATCTATACAGTACTGCCTGAAAAAATTCTGTGCATTGCCAATAAATTCGGTAATCTGAACCCGTCTTTAAATGGCGGATTACTTCATAATCTTGAATATATTTATGTAAAATAGACTAATTAAAGCGGAGAACTATGCGTGATGAACTGATCAGAAGACTGCTTGTGTCAATTCCACAGCTCCTTCTGATTTCTTTTGTAACATTTCTTTTTATTGATCTTGCCCCCGGGGATATTCTCGCAAAATACAGGTTTGATCCCCGTATCAGTAAAGAAACCATACAGCAGATTGAACAGAAATATCATTTCGACAAGCCAATACTTGTGCAATACGGACATTGGCTTGTACGACTTGCACACTTTGATTTAGGCTACTCCTTTTCAAGGGAAGCAAATGTAACCGCCGTAATAGTGGAACGGCTGTTCAATACTTTTATTCTTGCCCTGTTTTCAATTATAATAACATGGCTTATTGCGATTCCGCTTGGCATATATGCAGCTGTCAGACAGTACTCATGGGGAGACCGTATAATGACTGCCATTTCCTATCTGGGAATGTCTCTTCCAGGTTTTTTCATAGCACTTATTCTAATGTATGTCATTTACATTAGTAAAGATATGCCGATTATTTCACTGCTCCCGATTGGTGGAATGATCTCGGCAAACTATGAATCTCTTGGATTCTTCGGAAAAATTGGAGACCGGGCAGCTCATATGGTCCTGCCTGTAACAGTCTTGACAATTACAGCACTTGCAGGCTTGCAGAGAATAAGCCGTGGAAATATGCTTGAAGAACTTCGAAAACAATATATTGTTACTGCTCGTGCAAAAGGGTTGCCTGAAAACAGAATAATCTACGGCCATGCTTTACGTAATGCAATAAATCCGCTTATTACTCTTTTCGGGTTCGAGTTCTCAACACTTCTCAGTGGTGCTGCGCTTCTTGAAATAATCATAAACTGGCCTGGTCTTGGAAGCTTAATGCTCTCTGCTGTAAGGTCCCAGGATACATTTCTTGTAATGGGCAGTATGCTGATGGGTGGAGGGATGCTTATTCTTGGTAATTTTGTTTCAGATATTCTTCTTATAATTGTTGATCCGAGGGTGAGAAAAGGATGATATTTTTCAAAGACAACAGAGCTGTACAAAAATTTTTCCATCATCCGCTTGTAATGCCCGGGCTCATAACACTATGTTTTCTTTATACATGTTCAATTTTTGCCGAATTTGTTGCCCCGTATAATTATGATAACGGTAATAGGGAAATTTCATATCAGCCACCCAGTAAAATTCATTTCATACATAATGGTAAATTTTCACTTCAGCCATTTGTCTATTCTTATTCGTTTAAATTCAACAGCAATTATGAACGTATTTACATTGAAGATAAAAGCAGGCCATATTCTTTATCCCTTTTTACCAAAGGCGACAAGGTAAAATTGTGGCATATAATCCCGATACAACGTCATTTATTCGGGATAAATGATTCATCTCAAAAATGCAGGTTATATCTTTTTGGTGCGGATCCAGTAGGACGCGATCTGTTCTCACGCATTATTTATGGCTCAAGAGTTTCACTTTCTGTCGGCCTTATCGGTGTATTCATCACATCAATACTTGGATTTCTGATTGGCGGGATTTCAGGTTATTACGGCGGAAAGACTGATTGGCTTTTAATGCGTTTCTCTGAATGCTTTATGCTTGTACCATCATTTTTTCTCATGCTCGCTTTACGAAGTGCATTCCCTATTGACATTTCGTCAACAGAGGTTTACCTCTTGATTATTGTTATTTTAAGCCTGATCGGATGGGCTGGATTTGCCCGGGTGATAAGAGGTATGGTTTTATCAATTGGAAAGCGAGATTTTGTTACCGCCGCGAAAGCTCTTGGCGCAACTGACCTGAGAATTATAATAATACACATTCTTCCTCAGACAGTTTCTTATGCCATCGTGTCAATTACGCTGTCAATCCCCGGTTACATTCTTGGTGAATCAATGCTCAGTTTCATCGGACTTGGAATTCAGGATCCGCAGGCAAGCTGGGGTAATCTTCTTGGTGTTGCCATGAATGTAGCAGATATTCAGTATCACCCATGGATTCTTATGCCGGGAGTTTTTATACTGTTATCAGTAATGGCCTTTAATTTTATTGGTGACGGGCTCAGAGATGCCCTTGACCCAAACCGATAAATGCTTTACTTATTAAGTCTAGCCCCCTAAATCCCACGCAGGGGGACTTGTAAGACTTTGATTTTAAATTAAGATTTAATTTTATTATTGTCAGATTCGATCAGTCCCTTTTCTTACCCTCCACAGATCCGACACCTGAGAATAAAATTTTTCAAGAGGCAGTTTTGTTTTCAATACACAATTAAAAAAATTATACTTTGCAAGGTTATGATCGATAATATTATCCTTTTGTTCTAAAAAATATTGTGTACCCGGCATTGGTGTCAGAATTGTATAACCGGCATACGCGACATTTGATTTTTCTGCAAACTCTTTGAGTGCATCAAAATCTTTTTCTACATAATCCGGTGGAATTACATAGTTTCCACGCACCATTATTCCGTTATCATCAAAGATCCTGACAGCGTCTTCAATGCACAAAGCTTCCGAACTTTTATTATACTTTGACAATTCATCATCACGAAAGGATTCGAACCCGCATATAACGACTTTTAATCCGCCCATGGCACATTTTTTGATCAGTTCCGGATATTTTGCGGCTGTATCGGCCCTTATATCCATGACAAATTTCTTATTAATCCCCTCTTCTCTGATCCTGTCAAACAACTTTTCAACAAAGCTTACATTTACAACAGTATTTGCATCTGCAAACCTTACTATCGGGTATTCATCAAGTGTCTTAAGTTCATCAATAACACTCTCTATGTCTCGCTGATAATACATTCCATCAAACTGCGGCCATATTGAACAGAAAGTACATTTATACGGACACCCAAGAGAGGTAAACAGATATGTAGATGGACCGCTGTCATTTCGCCCAACAGTATATGTTTCAAGCCAGGGTCTGAGAAGTTTACGATCCGGCATTACGAAATCATCAAGTGCGGCATTACAGGGAACAGCCTCAGCGGTTGACTTAATAAAACGGTTGTCTTTTTTATAAAGAACACCGGGAATATTATCAAATGACCTATTATCCGCAATCGCCTGAATTACCATTCGGAAAGTACATGCAGCCTGCCCTTTACATACAATATCAACAAAAGGAGAATCAAAATCATGCGGACAGAGTGTCACATGCAAACCTCCGGCCACAGTAATTATTGACTTGGAATGTTTTTTTACATGCGCAAGAATCTCAAGTCCCTGCGGGAAATCCGATGCAATAAATGTCACACCGACAACATCTGGACATTCTCTTTCAAGCCATTGCGTGACTACTTCAAGATAATCAATTTTCTCTTTTTGCAAATCATCTTCACCTTTAAGGTCAAGCAGTGAAACATCATGTTCCTTCACTGCTGCTGCAATAGTCAATAATCCCAGAGGCGGCCCGACAAGTTTTTGATGAATCAGATGTTTTATTTCTGTTGCCGCGTAAGAATATATTGCATTATAAGGCGATCTGGGAGGATTAATTAGTAGTATCTTCATCTTCTTTACCGTTGAATTTTTAATCAATGAACAATTTCCTCATAATTAGTTTCGTAACAAATATAATTTGAGGATCTCATGAATTAATCAGTTTAAAACCTGTGGAATAAAAATTCTGCTCTGGCGGGAAAAGTATCCATCTTCAATAAACACTGACATTTTATGAAAGATTCTTATCAGATGCTCAATAAATTTTGTTTATTGGCCTGTACTTTAATATTAATAAAATGATTAGACCAAATCTTTATCAGGTCAAACCCAATTTTTTATTAAAATTATCTGGTGTAAATGGTTTGACCAGATAATCATTAGCACCTGCACCTATAGCTTCTATAACTTTCGTTTTTTCAGATTCTGAAGTAACCATTACAATCCTCAACTCATTGTATCTGGAATCAGATCTTACTTTCCTTAGTACCGCCATTCCATCAATAATCGGCATATTTATATCAAGTACCATCAGATTGACCGGCATGCTTTCTTCGAGCTTTTTAAGAGCCTCTTCACCGTTTTGTGCTTCAATGATATCTTCAATACCCGCAGATTTTATCTGAGTAATGATAATTTTCCGCATGGTATTCGAATCATCAACCACTAAGACTCTCATTCTATCCTCAATATGGAAAAAAAGTGACCAGCGTTGTTATTATAATACCATAACCTGACTTCTATGTCAATATCGATATATAATTTCCTTTAATTTAAAAATACAATACAACGCAATTCAATATAAAAATGCATAGAAATGATGCAGCCATTGTAAACATTACTAATAGAGAAATTATGAGTCTATACTAAACGCTACTTGCAGTATTTGTCTGATAACATTTTGGATTAATAGATAAAACTATATATATAAAAAACGTACGCATAAAAAAACTTCCATGCGTACGTTAAAAATTCTGTCAATTGCTGAGAATATTGACAGTTGATTATTTTTTGGCTTTTTTAGCTTTTTTTACAACCTTCTTAACTTCTTTTTTGATTTCTTTTTTGACTTCTTTTTTTGCAACTTTTTTTGCTGCTTTTTTTGCAGGTTTCTTTGCAACAATCCCTTTACTCTCGTTAATAATACGATAAGTCTGAGAGATTGACAACTCATACTTCTTTGCCAGTGCAGTACCAGATGCTCCGTTATTGTAAGCTTTTACAATTTCTGCATCCCGCTCCTTGTTCTTATCCATAACAGGAGGTATACCAAACTTTGTACGTAACTGATGAACAGCTTGTCTGGTGATCCCATACAATTTCCCTATTGCATCATCTGTCTTGTACTTTTTCTGCAGTTTCTCCAACTGAGTTTTACTAATCTTTGCCATTATCTTCTCCTTTCTAAGAGAATAAATTGCAACATCGCGATTGTTGTTTATATTGAAAATTTCAGAAAATTTCTCAATACTGTCCCCAAGTGTATTTCTATTATATCATGCACCCGTACAAATGGCAATGAATAAATCATTAAAATTGATGATTTATTCATCCCACTTCTATTAAACTGTAAATAATCTCATATCATGATTGATAAAAAGACCCTTACAAAACGATTACAAATGCATGATGAATAATGAAATACACCATGTTGTCATATTATTGCATTAACTCTCTTAATGTGTGTCTTTACTGTATTAAAATCATTCATAGTTAAAAGTATCCTGTATTTATTTCACAATTGCCGTAAAGCTATATTGCCACTGCTAATTGGATAACGTATCAAACTAATATTTGCGCTTCGGTAAACAAACAACTTATTGAATAATTATGCTTATTTACAAAACATACATTTACTGAATATTATTACTCAACCGTCCACTCTCAGTGGGTTTGCTGCAAATACGGGTTTTGCCTAACTGTTATTTATTCAAAAACCACCATTTATCATTGAAATAAGTATACAAGACTATGTTTTCTTTACTTAAAACTATATTTCTGACTACATTTAGAATTTTAAATGCTATCTATTATTTCATAAAATTTTAAATGAGCGATTCACAATATATATTTATAATTAAATTTTATATATTATTACTATTAAAGGATGTCCGCTGTTTTTAAAACTGCTTGTAAAGCAACAAAACTATAAATATGAATGAAAATTAGTATAATTTAAATTATAATACTAACATTATGCTCTCTCCAGGTTTAAGTGCCTGGTTTAACAATCAAACCATCTTTCAGGAGTTCCGAATGAAACGGTTTAGACTTCCAGTTCTGTACTTTGTGTCACTGAGTGCATTGCTTGCATTCAATTTACAGTGCGGTGGATTAAGTAAAAAGAAAATTGCGGATGTAGAGAATCGAATTAAACTTCTCGAATCCAAAGGTGTACCAGATTCGGTTATTGCCGGTATAAAAGTACACATTTATAATTACAACACTGCAAAGAAGCTCGGACAATCTTCTGATGCCTCAAAGTTAACCGATTCTGTTCTTAATTCAATTGCAGCTTCAGAAAAATGGTATCAGGATTTCATCACTCAAAATAAGAGTGCCGTATTAAGTTCTGTCAGTTCAATTCAAAGTCAGAAAGCAAACTTTTCCGGTCTGCAGCTCAGAGCCGCAGACAGTATGATAAAAATCATTGATTCAATGGTTAAGGGTGATTTAATTGTAGATGCAAAAACCGAAGTTTCAAAAACTCTTGAAATAATGCCTAACCTTCAAAAAGAGCAGGAGCTTGCAAATACAACCAAACCTATGCTTATTGGAAAATGGAAGGATGTCCATTCTGTAAAAGCTGAGGAAGGTAATTTCAGGTATACAGAAACAACCTTTTATAATTTTAAAAATGATGGGTCATTTGAAGGATCAGAAGAGCGAAAAGGTCAGTCATCTCCATTTTTCAAAGAAGACTGGCAGTTTCTGTCATGGGGAAACTATGATCTTAAAGGTGACACAGTATTCCTTTTTGTTACAAGAGAAAAATGCCCCCGTCAGAATTACACACAACTTGATCTAAAAACCAAAAAGTGGATAGATCAGAAGAAACCCACCTATGATTCAACCATTACTAATCATAGTAAGGATAAATCAATTCCATTTACCTATATCAAGCAGACTTTCAAAAAATCTAAATAGTTTTTACAAGGTGTGCTGTTTTTATTAAAACAGCACACCTTATCCTGCCATTTATTGTATACCGGACAACTGATTTTCTTATTCTTACTTTTTTTAACATCTCTGATAACTTAACTATTTATTCATAGATTCTATATATTAAAATAAACAGGACAATTGTTTTTGCAGAATTTATTATTACAATCCATTCTTGAAAATGTAAACCGGTTTCCTGAAAACCCAGGGGTTTACATAATGAAAGACAGCAGTGGAACCGCTATTTATATCGGTAAAGCAATAAATTTACGAAGCAGAGTCAGATCCTACTTTTTTGATTCCCATGAAGACCGTGCACAGATTCCTTTAATGCTTCAGAAGCTTGATCACATTGACTGGATAGCAACTAACAATGAAACAGAAGCACTTATTCTTGAAGCAAATCTTATCCGGTCACAGAAGCCAAAATATAATATAGATTTACGCGATGACAAGCATTTTCCCTATCTCAAAGTCTCAACAGGAGAAGCATTTCCCAGACTTCTGATTGTTCGCCGTATTGATAAAGATGATGCGAAATTTTTTGGTCCATATACAGATGTACGTTCTATGCGTAAGCTTGTCAATTATGCAAAATCAATTTTCCGGCTTCGTGATTGCAGCCGTCAACTTCCCCTTGCAAAGCCTGTCAGGCCATGCATCAATTACAGTATGAAAATCTGTTCCGGTGCATGCGCTGATAAAATTTCAAAAGAGGAATATCGTTCAAATGTATTCAATCTTCTAAGATTTTTAAGCGGAAAACGCACTGATCTTATAAGTGACCTTGAAAATCTGATGAAAAAAGCATCCGATGAATTCAATTTTGAAAAAGCCGCACAGTACCGCGATCAGATACATCTTATCTGTGAAGCATCAAAATTACAGCAGGTCGACCTTAAATTGACAGGACTTAATTGCGATGTGTTCGGAATTGCTGCAGGAGACCGCAATACCTGCCTGTGTTTAATGCACTTTGTAGACGGCCTTTTAATTTCGACCCGCCATTTTCTTATAAAAAAACAGACTTGGGACTTTACAGAATCAAATCACGATTCTCTTTTCCTTCAGTATTACTCATCAAGTGACACAGCCCCGCCTGAAGAAATTTTACTCCCTGCCGGTACTGATTTTAATATTGAACTTCTTCAAAACTGGCTGAATCAGAACAGTACAAATAAATCCGAAATTATTGTTCCCCAGATTGGAGCAAAAAAACATCTGATTCAGATGGCTGAAAAAAATGCTTCCCTGTATATGCTTCAAAAAAATCCTCCTGATGCAGCCAGGGACGTAGAGGATTTACAAAAAGTCCTCGGTTTGCCCATTATTCCTGAGACAATTGAAGCATTTGATATTTCCAATCTGGGTGAATCCTTTGCAGTTGCCGGTATGGTGCAGTTTAAAAACGGACATCCAAACAAGAGTGCCTACAGACATTTTAAAATGAAATACAGCGAAGGACAGAATGATTTTGCAATGATGATGGAAGTAGTGACACGCAGACTCAGACGACTTAGAGATGAGTCAGATCCTTTTCCCGACCTTCTACTCATTGATGGCGGCCCAGGACAACTTAGTGCAGCACGTGATGCGCTTAGCCTGTTTGAAAATCCGCCACTGATTGCATCCCTGGCTAAAAAAGAGGAAATCTTATATTCACCCTGCAGCCCTTTACCTGTTAAACTTCCACCAACACATCCTGCGAGAAAACTTGTTGAACGTATACGCGATGAAGTTCACAGGTATTCAGTTTCATTTCACAGAAAAATCCGCGATAAGCAATTTAAAACTTCTTCGCTTGAAACAGTTGACGGAGTAGGAAAAAAGCGTGCACTGTTACTTCTCAGAAAATTCGGATCTGTTCAGAGAATTAAAAATGCATCTAAAGATGAACTGAAGGAAACTCTTAAAATGTCTGATGAGCAGATCGGCAAGCTTATGACTGACATTTCATTACTGAAATAGATCGATCCTAAATATGAATTGCCCAGCCTTCTGCAGCACGCGCAGCCTCCATTATTGCTTCAGACAGTGTCGGATGCGCATGAATCATTGCCGCTATATCTTCAGGCAAAATATTGTTCTGCTTTGCAAGTAATAATTCATGTATCATCTCGGTTGCATCTGCACCGGCTATATGTGCCCCAAGGATCTGATGCGTATCCTCACTGTAAATAAGCTTTACAAAGCCATCAGACTTACCTGTTGCTACCGCTTTTCCAACAGCTTTATATGGAAATGCCACTGCTTTGTATGGAAAACCTTTTTTCTGCACTTGTTCTTCTGTCAACCCGACACTTGCAATCTGCGGCTCACAATATACGCAGCCTGGAATAAGTGCGGTGTTTATTTTTTCTATTGTTGAAATTCCTGCAATATGTTCAGCCGCAATTTCCCCCTCTTTTGATGCAACATGTGCTAAAAGAGGAGTCTTCACTATATCTCCAATTGCATAAACACCCTTTACATTTGTCTGACAATAATCGCCAGTGACAATGAATCCTTTTTCAGTAATAATACCAAGCTTCTCAAGACCAATTCCATCAGTATTTGGGGTACGCCCGACAACACACAATACCTTTTGAGCCGCGACAGTCTCCCGTTCCCCCTGAGCATTCTCAAGCAGTACCTGAGCTCCATTTTCAGTTTTGACAAGAGACAGCGCCTTTGTTGATAAATGCATCTCAATGCCGCGCTTACTGAATGACCGTCTTAAAAGATCTGATGAATCCCTGTCTTCAAGAGGCAGCATACGTTCCATCATTTCAACTATATGAACTTTAACACCAAAAGAGTTTAAAATATGTGCGAATTCCACACCTATTGCACCGGCACCAAGAATCAGCATACTCTGCGGCAGCTTATCCATAAGAAGTGCATCCGTTGATGAAAGAACAGTTGTACTGTCAAACTCAAATCCATCTATTATACGGGGCCGCGATCCGGTTGCAATAATTATCGCCTCTGCTGTCACTACACTCTCTTTATTAACAATAACTTCGTGATCAGACTCAAGTTCACCTGTACCGGCAATGACTGTTACACTGTTTTTTTTAAGTAAATAAGCAACACCTTTTGACAGTGCATCAGATGCTTTTCTTGACATTTGCAACACCTTGCTGTAATCAAACCCTGCACGGTCTATGGCAAGTCCAAGTGCTTCCAGTGAAGGAACAGATCGATAGAGCTCTGCACTGTGAATAAGGGACTTCGATGGAATACAGCCGATATTCAGACATACACCGCCAATTTTATCTTTTTCAATTACTGCAACTCGTTTACCCAGTTGAGCAGCCCTGATTGCGGCAACATATCCGCCAGGCCCTGAACCAATCACTACAATATCGTATTCAAAATTATTTGTCACGGCCATTTCCTTTGTCAATCAATCATATTTTCAAATTTACTATGAGTCAGACTGGACCTTAACATTTTGTAAACTTTCGCAGTCTTGTGTATGACTTTAGCAGAAGATCAGTGAGGAAAATAAAATGGGCATCCTGAAATTTTCAGGAATGCCCAAAAAATACTATTGCAAGTCTTAACCAACTATTGCTTCAGCTGGACAAGCTGCTGCGCATGCACCACAGTCAGTGCATTTTGATGCATCAATAACATAGATAGGATCGCCTTCACTGATAGCATCAACAGGACACTCCGAAACACATGTTCCGCAACCAAGACATGCATCAGTAATTTTGTGAGCCATTTTTGTACCTCCTTTGATCAGGTTTTCTGAAATAAAAAACTATAAATTTATACGATTACCACTAATATATTATTGCTGATCAAAAGGCTGATTTCAGTGCCTTCTGCAAGTGGAATATCAGCAGGAGTGATGAATATACATTTTCTCTCTTCACTCGAAAAGTCAGAATTTTTATTTTATTATTCAAAAATTAATACAAATTTATGAACAATCTATAGCTATCCATAAATCATTTAAAATGAATGTAATTTTCCAGTTATATTTAAAAACTATTGATTAGAAGCCCTTAAATCATCTCACGACATGACTTATAAAGTCATACCGGTGTGTAAAAACTACTTTTGATCAAAATTACTTATTCATGCTGTTTTTTGTATCAAGTTCAATGTTTTTCCTTATAAAATCATCTGCAACTGCAGTTGTATCAAATTTCTGTGTTGCATATTTTTTATCAGCATGAACTGTAATCTGTTGACCTGCAGCAATCTCAACCCACTTCTCAAGTGTTACTTCATACGGCCCTGGAATTTCTGATGGACCCTGAACCTGAGATGGTTCCTTTAATTTGTAATCAGTATCTTTGCTTTTATCAGTAGCTGTACCCGATGGTCCTACTGCAACTTTTCCGTTATATACATTTACAATTGTTGACGAATCTGAGTCTGCACACATATTGAATATCGTCCCTCTTATTGCAGCTGTCGCGGTTGGAGATGACATCTCGAAATCACGCCCTTTAACAGTCAATTTTTTCATATTGACCCATACTTTTCCAACAAGTATTTCAGTTTGTACTTTTTTTGGTGTAGATGTTACAATAGTAATATCAGTGTTCTCACCAACACGTGTAATTTCCCCATTTGTATAGGTTATTTCAACAAATGTTTCTGCATCAGAATGAAGCTTATCTCCAAGTTGCAAAGGCATTGAAAGTTTTGCAGGCCGCGTTTCTTCTGAGCCTTTTTTCAGCACAGACGCAGATCCCTCAATGAGTGTTATTTTTGCAGCGTTTTCCAATGCCAATGTAAAGCTGAAGCAAAAAAGCACTGTCAATACTAATTTACTTTTCATAAACTTCCTCATTTCGTTATGTCATCCATGTACGATCTGACGTTCCTGATACTCCGCGCACTGCGAGATCAAAATCGTCAGGATTGCTTGCATACTGTTTTGCTATCTGTAAAGAAATACAATCTTCCTGATATAGCCGCAATAAGGCCTGATCAAACGATTGGGAACCATACTGATTATTACCTTCCGAAATTGCCTGATGAATCTGGTACTGCTTTTCCGGATGCATTATCAATTCTGCAATGTTTGCATTGTTAACAAGAATCTCACTTGCAGGTACACGTCCATTGCCATCCTTCTTCGGCAAAAGTCTTAATGAAATTACAGACACAAGTACATTTGATAATACAAGCCTTATCTGATCATGTTCATGTGGTGGAAAAAATGAGATAATTCTTGAAATCGTTTCCACGGCATTCATTGTATGCAGAGTACTCATTACAAGATGCCCTGTATCTGCGGCACTCATTGCAGCCTGCATAGTCTCTTTATCACGAATTTCACCAAGAAGAATAATATCAGGATCCTGTCTTAAACTTGACCTCAGAGCCTGAGCGAAATCCTTTGTATCCTGTCCGATTTCCCTTTGCGCAATTATACTTTTTTTATCTTTATATAAAAATTCAATGGGATCTTCTATTGTAACAATATTGGATGCCGAATTTTTATTGATATGTTCAATCATTGATGCAAGCAGAGTAGTTTTCCCGCTTCCTGTTGTTCCGGTAACTAAAACAAGTCCGCGTTTATGCATTGCTATATCAAGTATTACATCAGGAAGCCCGAGTTCATGAAAATCAGGGACCTGTGTTTTTATATGCCGTATTGCCATTGAAGAAGTTCCGCGTTGACTAAATGCATTAATTCTGAAACGGCCGAAACCCTTGACACCTACTGCAAAATCATATTCATGCGCTATGGAAAAAACATTGAACTGATCTTCATTCATAAGCGACTTTACAATCTGCTCCGCATCATCTGATGAAACAGATTCTGTCTGCAGTCTGTAAAGTTGATCATTAATACGAAGCACTGGAGGAACACCTGCACGTATATGAAGATCAGATGCCCCTTTTTCAACCATAAGTTTCAATAATGACTGTATCTGTATCATAGTTCTATCAATTCTTTGGGGAATTTTGTCAGAACGGATGCACTCTCTTTATGTAAAACAACAGAATCTTCAATGCGAACTCCGCCAAATCCCTCAATGTAAATTCCAGGCTCAATAGTCACAACACTGTCTTCCATCAGAACCTCATCAGTCTGAGGACTTATACGCGGCCTTTCGTGAATTCTAATACCAACACCGTGTCCCAGCGCATGCCCGAACGCATCACCATAACCAGCCTCCTGAATAAACGATCTTGCAATACTGTCAAGATATCGTGAGCCGATTCCGGCACGCGCTGATATGCACGCCATGTTTTGGGCTTCTTTTACTGTATCATAGATTTTACGCTGTTTATCTGATGCTTTACCGCATATAAAAGTACGTGTGATATCGCTGCAAAATCCTTTGTATGTACACCCGAAATCAATAAGTATCCAGTCACCTTTTTTTAAAATTGTCTCTCCAGGTTTACCATGAGGCAATGCAGCCCGTTTTCCAAACAGAAGAATTGTTTCAAATGATGGTCGTTCTGAGCCCAATTCCATGCAGTAAATTTCAAGTTTTCGCGCAAGCTCTGTTTCTGTCACACCTGGTTTTATGTGAGGTAAAAGCTTTTCAAGTGCTTTATCACCAATTCCAGCGGCCTTCTGCATTTTTTTTATTTCTTCACTGGTCTTTTTCAGATACAGGGCAGAAATCGCTTTTGCAGCAGACTTTGTTTTTACTTTGCAAAGTGACTTTTTCAAATCATTGAAATTATCAACTGTCAAATGGTCGGACTGGAACCCGAGTATGCTTCCCTCTGGAATAAAAGATGCAATAGTATCATACATCCGCTCCTTTACAATTTCATATTTCCACTGCGGATTAAGTTTACAGAATTGAATAGCTGCAGCCTGATATCTGAAATCTGTAATAAGTAAACTTTGTTTTTTTGAAATAAGTAAAGCAGCATTTGACGATCTGAATCCAGTGAGATATTCAATGTCTATTGAATCCGAAATTAACAGATGTGTACAGTCAGTCTTTTTCAGAAACTCCTTTGCTGCAACAATTCGCGTATTCTTCATTAATAGTAAGCCTTATTTCTTTGATGATTTTTTAGTTTTTTTAATACGAACACCTGATAATGGCTTTTCAGTTTCTGGAGACTTCTTTTTACCTCTTGTCGTTTTTGCAATTCCCTCTGAAAAATATTTCGTTCTTTGCAGATTATCAATTTCATCAGGTGTTTCCTCAATACTCTCAGGATTCTCATGAACATTTACAGTCAACTGCTGTTTTATTTCATCCAGACGATCCTGAAGCTTTATATTATCAGGATCTTTTTCTAAAAGACGGGAGTAAATCTGAAGTGCAAGCTGATACTGTCCCTGCTGATAATATATATCTGCAAGGGTTGGTGTCAGAACATGGTCAGGTATGGAATATGGTTTATCCCGTTCGTCAATTTCATCCGGAAGCTTTCTTTTTTCAACATGCATCGAATAATCTTCATGAAATTGACTTCCGGGTATTTCGGGCAGATTTTCTGATACATTTGCATCAGAAAAAATAACCTGGTCACTCTCATCCTGAAATGAACTTTGCTTATCATCACCGATATCCATCTCATTTTCAAGCTCTGTCATAAAAAATGACTCATCACCTTTTTTATCTATCTCATCAATTTCCTGTTCTTCTTCAACATTGCCGAGGTTATTTACTTCCGGAACAGATCTTTTATTACTGAAAAACTCATCAATTCTCTTTTCCACATCATTTCCTGATACTGTTCCTGATGTTGACATACTATCTTTGAATTCAGGAAATATTTTGCTGATGCTTTCATTACTGGCGGGCATATCAGAGACATTATCCGGTTTTTCAACTGACATTGATGGTTCATCAATAGTGTAGGAATTCTGATCAACAGATTCTGCTGATGGAAACAATGTGTCCAGTTTTTCAATAACATCTTCACCTGTCACACCCTGAATAGTTGACGGTTCGGACATCAGTACATCCATCTCAGATATGTTTTTTTCATCAGGTTCCACCTGTATGTCATCCTGTACTGCGACATCCGGATTCGGCAATGGATTGTCAATATCAAGAATCAGAGTATCACTAAAAATATTACTGTTAAAACTATCTGATTCATTCTCAGGACTGAAACTTGAAATTGTCTGCGGAGCAAGTGCAAGCAGATCAAAATCCTCTTTATCAATTTGAATGGTTTCATTCTCAATATCAAAACCATCAAATTTATCCATCAAAACATTCTCAGGCTCTTCATTGTCAATTTTCTTTTCTGCATCTTCATCCTGATCAAAGCTTTGGGTTACTTTTGAAATGTTATTAAAATTTCCTGATTGAACACTTTCAATTAATGAACGGTCTATCTGCATTGTCTCTTCAAATTCAGTGTTAACAAAAGGAGATATCATACCATTGTCCGGTATCTTTTCAGATTCATTATCAGATAATGAATCTGCTGAAATACTATCAACAATATCACTTAGATCACTGCTTGTAATTTCTTCATCAGAAACAATCAGATTGTCAGCTGTAAATAGTTCCGGAGATACTGGTGCCATAGAATCCGGTTCTTCCTGCGTGGAATCTGCCCTGTCAGTTTCGAAAAGATCAATCCGATCGCTGATATCATTACCTGATACTGCTGTTTTATCAGTTAAGTCATAATTCTCTGAAATTGACAATTCTGATTCAGGTTCACTGTCATAATTCTGTGAGATTTTATCATAAATTGATTGTTCATCAGATTTTTCCTGATTTCCAAGAATCATGTCAAGATGATTGCTGAAATCATCTCCCGTGGGACTTTCAGCGGCCCTCTTATCTGTAACTTCACCTGAAATAGTATTCATTACATTATCAGTTTCAGTTATCAGATCATCCTTCAACTCAATAGAACCATCCGTACTAAGCGAATCTGAATCGTCAAAACTTTTATCTGACAGATTCTGAATCAAATTATTCTGTTCAGAATTGTCAAGTTCAAGTGTGTTTCCATAGTCAATCTCAGGAGAATCTCTGTTATCAGGTTCATCATCATTCAGAAGCATATCAAAATTCCGGTCATGACCATTTTCCATCAAATTGACATCTGTAAAATCGGAGTCACCAGTCTGCCCTGTGGAAAGAATCTCTTCACCTGAATCATTCTCACCAGTGATTGAATCTATATGCAATTCAAAATCATTACCTGATATTGCATTATTACTTGTATCAACAGTATCTTCTGCTTTACTATACGATAAATCAATTAGATTGCTGACGTCATTATGAATGCCGTAAGACTCCTGATTTTTTTCACTATCTGCTTCATCAGGAAGAATCTTTTCAAGATGCTCATGTAAATCATCACCGCTCAGGAGCTCCTCCCCGGACTCAGGAATATCAAGTGATATTGATGGAATGGAACCCGATTGCAGATTATCGCTGTCATTTCCAAAGAGGGAATCTATCTGCTGGTTTATATCAGCCCCGTCAATACCTGATGCTAATTCGATATCCTGATTTTCCATCTGATTATTAAAGCTCTCAGATTGCGGTTGATTAAACAGCAGCTCTTCATCTGACTTCTCAAAAGGCGTGCTTCCATCAAGCATTCCGATTTTTGCAGAAATATCATCTCCGGTAAGCATATCACTGCTACTGTCAACAAATGGAATATCGGCGCGATTTGCAGATCCGGCAGCACTACCATTTGAACCGTCATCAAAAAGAGCATTCATCCGGTCACTTATATCATCACCAATTATTTCACCGTTGACCATTGTTTCTTCTGTTAATATATTTTCAACATTATTATCTATGAGCTCACTCTCTGCATCTGACCCATCAGATGCAATATCACCAAACAATTCATCCATTCTACTGCCGATTTCATCCGGTGATACCTGTGACAACTGATCGTTTACAATAGGCAGAGGGGCCTCATATTCACCTGTAATTGACATAGTCTGTGCATCTTCAAAGGAGGTCTGGTAAGACTCAATAGCCGTTTTGTCAATGTTATTCTGATATGAAGACTGCTGTGATTCTTTTGCCTTAAAATTGAAGGACGTCTGAGGCGACGGAAGTCCAAGTATTTTAAAAACATCAGTAGAACCTGAATACTTGAACTGTTTTGCAACCATCTCCACGGATCTGTTTCCCGGATCCATTACATTTATCAAATTGTAAAGTTCACCTGCCACTGATGCTTTACCCTGCCGATTATATAAATCAGCGAGCATCTTCATTGCATTCTGATTTCTTCTGTCATGTGACAGAACTGAAATCAGTTCCTGAATTGCAGCCTGATAATTACCCTGCTCTATGTAACTGAGGCCAAGAACTATCCTTCCGGTAACATACTCAGGATGTACCTGCAAACCATTAATGCAGATCTCAATCGCCTTTAAAAAGTTACCGTCTTTCCGATATTCATCGGCAAGTCTTGAGAATACCAGTGATTCAGGGTTCCTGTTAAACCTTGTCATCAACAATTCAACTGTTTTTTCCGCTGTGCGGGATTTCATTAAACAATCCTCCGTTATGCTACTAAGCTTATCACAAACTCAATCAAAGATCAAGCTTCAGCAATTGGATCTTATTTTGATATATTGAGCAGTTACTGCATGTTTCTATACAAATAACTACGGATTATATTATTAAATTATTTTTTTTGAGATTATACGAAATTCTTCAGATATTTAATTCTATAGTTAAGTATGGTAGGACAGCAATTATTTTGTGTCACTTATTTTCTTTAAAATTGAAGTTGTTGAATATCCGTTTACAAAAGATACAATCGCTATTTTCCCGCCGTTTGATTCAACAGTTTCCCGTTCAATAAGACCTTCCACTGAGTAGTCACCGCCTTTAACGTGAATATCAGGTTTTATTTTTTTTAGAAACTCTCTTGGATCCGCCTCATTAAAAATAAAAACATAATCAACCATTTTTAATGATCCAATAATTAATGCACGATCCTGTTCATTTTGCACAGGCCGTGAAGGTCCTTTAATCTGCCTGACACTTTTATCAGAATTTATCCCGACAATCAGTTTGTCACCAAATGATGCCGCCTCATTAAGATATGCAACATGACCGGTGTGAAGAAGATCAAAACAGCCGTTCGTTGTAACGATTTTCTTTCCCTGCAGCTTTAAGGTTTTAACTGTTTCTAAAAGCTGATCTACATTTCCGAATACTTCAGTACTGCTTATTTGCATTCATAACTCCAAATAAATGAATATAGTTATGGTAATTTATTAAAAATACCATTTATGTATTCTATAAAGAAATAGTCATTTTTTTAATTCAGGTTTTTTTTCAAATAATTGACGTTTTTCTTTCAGGGAGTTATAATTTCAATTTATGCATATCTCAAACAAGGAATTAACCGATATGAAACGATGGTATGATGTACATAGTATAGGAAAGCACCTTGATTTATTCAAGACCATGCATAAAAAAGAACGTGACTCCATTATTTGCGGTATACTTCAGATTATGAAAAACAACGGACATTCACTAATTGATTATAACGTCATGAATTTCCCGCTTGAAGAGACTCAGCGCCGTTGGTATGATAAAGATCCAAATTTATGGATGGTTTTTCATGGTCTTGAAAAAGCTGACAAAGATCTTCTTGATGAAGTTGCGGTTTATCTTGAAAATATAATGAATTTAAAAAATGTAATCGATCCTGTTTCCTGATACTGAGCGTACTCACCTTTTATAATATCAGTACTTTATGAATATTTCAATGATAAATTTTTATTAATTCATCTCTATAATTGTCAAGATCTTCGTTTTCAGGAAACCCTTTCAAATATTGACATTTAGAGCACGGCCCTATTTTTTCGCGATTTCCATTAATATGTAACATTCTGAACTCTTTTAACTTCTGACCGTTCCATATCTCATCAAGTGAATTTACTTTTACATCTCCGACCATTGTTTTCTGACTCCAGTCAACACAGCAGACTGATACTGATCCATCACTGTTGACAGCACATTTTGAAAAGGGTTCCGGACAGATACTACGCTCATGCAGAGTAGTTTTTCCATCCATGCCTGTTGAAACAATTTTTCCTAATGTAAAATCTTTTTTTTCAGAATATGACCAGCCCATAAGGGAATCCACCCGTATTTCATCGCATATACTGCTGAAATCCTGATAAAATTTTTCAATCTGATTTTTGTCTAATCCACTGTCGGTAATTTTTACTATTATATGAAGCCTGCAACCAGTCTCTATTTTTAATTTATACAGATTAGTGACATTTTCCAGTATCTGTTCATATGTTGTGCCTGTGCGGGTAACTGACCGATAGCCATCAGTGTCAGTCTGCTCAACCGAAATTCGCAACATATCAAGCCCACTTTTTAATAGTGATTCTGCGCAGTCCCTGTCCAGTAAAGAACCATTGGTTGTAGTTGATATCACCCTCGCAACATTTGCCGCTTTGATTATTTTAATCATTTCCGGAAGCTTTTTATTTATAAGCGGTTCTCCATCTTTGTAAAGATGTACCATGTATGGTGACGTGTGATATTTTTCTTTCATTACAACAAGATCATTAACGATCTTTGAAAAAAGTTCAATATCCATTACAGCTCCTGCTCTTTTCACACTTGATAGCAGCTCCGTGTCAGCCGTCGGACAAAAAACACATCTGAAATTACAAATATTGCATGGGTCAATATGAATACATTGCGGCATTGCAAGCGGCAGACGCCTGATAAGCGGTTTTCCTGGAAATAATTCCCTAAGTCTCTTTTTTAATGAATATGGAATTACTTTTTTAATAAATTTTATAATACTTATACTTCCGGTTTTTAGTTAAATTAATCTGTTTTATAAAAATAAATTAAGATAATATTGAAGCATAAATAAAATTCTCATACGTGTTCAAAAAGTTCTGTAGACATCTCCTTGACATTCTCAATTATATCATTTGCCATTTTTTCAATAACATCTTTGTCGAGATGATACTGGGCAAAAAGCGATTCATCACACGGTTCAAAATATACATCCCACACAGCATGATGTTTCATATGAAGAATAGTCTCCGCCATATATACATGATTATATACATGGGAGACAAGAGGATCTTTTGACCTTAGGCACTCTTTAAAACCAAATATTACTCTGTCAGGCAACCCCCATCGTATACCAATAAGGTAAGAGAGAAACTTATGATCATAAAACCATATGCTATCAGCACTCTTGGCAAAAGAAACTTCATTTTTTTTACAATTATCAAGTACCTGTTTGAAAAGATACGGGTAATATTGACGCATGAATAATAGACCGATGTTACTTAAAAGCCCGGCAAGATACGAGGAATCAGGATCAGGAAAGTTGGCAAATACTGCTATGGAATCTGAAAGCATGGCAACAGCTATGATATTTTTCCAGAATAGTGGATAATCAAATGATGTATATGGATAATCACAGCGGTATTTTCCAATCATTTCTATTGCAAATACAAGCTTTTTTACAGTATCAAGACCAAGATGAGTGACAGCCTGCTGCACTGTTTTTATGGCCTGCCCTCGACAATAAAAAGCACTGTTGGCAACTTTAAGAATCAGCGCAGCAATAGTCGGATCAATATTGATATAATATGCTGCTTTTGCAGAATTAAAGTTCGGATCATTCATAGCGTCGGCAAGTGCAATTGCAATATTGGGAGCTGATCCTATATGTTCCGCATTGTCAATTGTGTGAAGTAGATGATATTCGTCCATTTTCAAATCCCTGATTACTAAACATTCTAATAGTAAGTTTAATTAATTTATATGCATAAATAAAATTGAAAGTTTTCTCTTTTGTCATAATAAAACTCAAGGTACAACAGTACAATCATTTTTTTAACTCGTTTGGAGAGATCGTATTTATAAATTATTACATTATTTGCATTTAAATTGAAGACTTATCTTTGTTTAAACAGAAAAAAATGAAAAATCAGGAAAAACTGGTATATACTCAGGTAGTTTTTTATATTAATCTGAATTTAAACCTGAATTCTGCAGCAAAGTTCTCATAGAGCAGAATTATATATTCAAAATAAAAAGACGGCATTTTTGTTAAATGTTGATTTTTAAAATATCATACAATGTCCATATTTATGACAAATACGAATAAATGCTGTTCGCTGTATTTTCACATTCCTTTCTGCGCATCAAAATGTTATTACTGTGATTTTTACTCAAAAGTTACAAATAGTGACACTGTCAGTAAGTATTGTGGTTCCCTTATAAAGGAACTTGACCTCCACTGTGTCAACAACGATCTTGCTTCGTTTATTATTCCAACCATTTTTTTCGGAGGTGGTACACCCTCTCTGTTATCTTCAGCTGATTTTACCTGTCTTGGCAATGAGATAAAAAAACGAATAACTCTTTCGGACGATTACGAATGGACAGTAGAATGCAATCCGGATTCTTTTTCGGAAAAACTTGCAGAAACGTTTTTATCTGTGGGAGTGAACCGGTTGTCTTTCGGGATTCAATCTCTTGACAATCACGAACTACGTCTTCTTGGACGAAGGCATACTGCACAAAAAGCATGGGAGATTTTAAATTTACCAATACTCTCCAATTTTAAATCTGTAAGTGCGGATCTTATTTATGGTATACCGGCTCAGACATCTGAAACATTCAATAATACACTTGATCAAATTTTAAATACTCCTCATATTAAACACTTGTCAATTTATGAACTGACAATTAATGATGACACTCCATTTGGAAGACACCGTAAGCATCTGCAATTGCCTGATGAATCAGGGATTGACCTCATGATGAATTATGCTTTGTCAAAAACAGGAAGAGCCGGTTTTGAACATTACGAGATTTCAAACTTCGCCCTGCCCCTATATCACTGCAGACACAACGAAGTCTACTGGAATCATGGCAACTACATTGGACTCGGCACATCTGCCCACTCATATATCCACCCAGAAAGATGGGCCAATGTTTCAGATATATCAGAGTATATCAGTCATTGCAATGAAAAGAAATCTTTTATTGATTTCAGGGAAACGATAACTCCTGAAAAAATTGCAGATGAAATTCTTCTGCTTGGATTTCGAAAACAGGGCGGGATAAACGAAATTGTCTTTGAACAAAAAGTAAAGCGGCCATTTTGTACACCATCGAACAGATCAATACTTGACAATATGATCCAACACAATTACATTACATATAATAAACCGGATTGGCGGCCGACTGAAAAAGGAATGCTGTTTGCAGATACACTGGCTAGAGAATTAGCGTTATCCGATAGTAACCGACTGCGGAATTCAGGTTAAAAGATCATTTTTGTAAATAAATACCTGAAAACTGTTCGTTCGCAGCTGCAATGGTATACCAGTAATAGCCTTTTGATAATGGAAATTCGCCAAGATCAATTTTGTATGTTCCGGCATTGAGTTCTTTACTTTGCATTTTAAACACATTTTTACCATTCAGAGTAAATATATTCAAATTAATCATGCAATCCGTATGCAAGTTGCACTCTAATATTCTATCATGCAGTAAAAAATCTTTCTTTTTCTGTGTTGCTAAGAAAACCTTTGTACCGGTTGGTTTTTTTCGATCCGGATAAAAATCCATCTGCATCGCATCAACAATTTTTACATTATTTATTAAATCTTTATCTGACTTGACTTCATTTGCATAATTAAGTCCATAGGGCCAGAAGTGCGTCTTATCCCCTTTAAGTATTGCACTTTCCCCGTCGATACTTTTAAGAACTGCAACCGCATTTTTACCTGTAAAGAGGCCATTACTTATTAGATTCTGATACTGACTTGTTGTCCCGACTCCTAATGCATGGCCTATTTCATGCATTGCAGTGCAAACTACCATATAGCTTCGATTCGATCCAAATCGAATTGATCCATTAGAGTTACCATCAGCTGTTGACACTGATGGAACATACTGAACAGTTAATTTCTTAGTTGCTGTTGAATATTTATTATAATAGAACAGTGCAGAATCCATGGCCTTTGAAATCAATGCATACGCTTCCAGTTGATCCGCAGTTGGACTTGTTGCTTTGGTAAGTGTATACGTTATTTTTTCTGTCGCTGTATTTATTAATGGATCATCTGCAGCAAAACAGATCCTGCTGATCAGTAAAATTACAAATAACAGCCTGAATTTTAATTTGTTTCTATCCATCTGCCTGATACTCATTTCAGAATAACGAAGTTATACTGAATAAGTTACTACAAAATGCGGACTTTTTCACTCTTTTTTAATAAAACTGATTATCCACATTTGAGTCATGGCACTCTGCAAAAACTCAAATGCGCAATTATTTGTAATAAAGCAGCGGCAAATACTTATAATCGGGTGATTAGACTAAAAATAATATGCCTCTCTATAACAATCTGTCTCTGACCTTGTACTCATCATTGCGAAATTGATGTGTCATCATTTCTGCAAGAAATCCAAACGATAAAAACTGGATTCCAACAATTAATGCCCCCAGAGAGAGAAGAATAAGTGGTCTGATATGCATTTCACGGGTAACAATCCAATTTACACCAAAATAACCGAGTATTAAAGTACCGATCAATAATGCAAAAAGCCCTATCATTCCAAAAAAGTGAAGTGGACTTTTAAGATATCTCTTCAAAAAAAGGAGTGTCAGCATATCAAAAATGCCATTGAAAAATTTGCTGAAACCATATTTTGAACGGCCGAACTTTCGCGCATGATGCGGCACAGGAACTTCGGTTACCTTATAACCATCCCAATGTGCAAGGGCCGGAAGATAACGGTGACGATCTCCGTAAATTTCAAGTGATTTTGCTGCCTGTGCACGGTATGCCTTGAAACCACAGTTAAAATCATGCAATTTTACACCTGACAACATGGATGTGGCAATATTCCATAATTTTGATGGAGCTGTGAATGTAATCGGATCATAGCGTTTCTTTTTCCATCCGCTGACAAGATCCCAGCCTTCGTCAAGCTTCGCAAGCATATCCGGAATCGCTGTCGGATCATCCTGCAAATCGGCATCCATTGTTACTATAATATCACCTTTTGCCTCTTTTATCCCTACACTAAGCGCCGCAGACTTTCCATAATTGCGTGTAAACCTGATCACACTTATCCTGCTGCCATATTCAGCGTGAATATTTTTTAATACTTCAAATGATCCATCAGTACTGCCATCATCAACAAACACAATATCGTACTGGTCACTGCCACTTTTAAAAACATCATCAATCGACTTGACAAGTAAAGGTAAGCTTTCCTCTTCATCATGCAGCGGAACAACAATAGATACTTTTCTCATATTTTACCTTTGTCAACATTGATAATGTAGTGTTCAAATAATATTATAAATCAAGTTGGTTTCACTTCTCAATTATAGAAACCTGTTTTATCAGTAGTAAGTTGCATCCTGCTATTTACAGGATGCAACTTTCAATAAGAATACTTTACTATTTTTTCAGAGAATCAACTTTCTCTGTCTGCTGAAGAGGTTGAGGCAATACCTGCGGCACCGGATTATTCATTGTAATCTCAGCAAGCCTTCTCTTATACTCTTCATTTGCAGGATCAATCCCGATTGACTCCTTCATATTGATCTGCGCCTCTTTCATCATCCCGTTTTCAACAAGCATCTCATGCAGAAGAACACGCGGTCTCCAGTCAAGCGGTACAATACGCTTGCACTTATCAAGCATTTTGATTGCAAGATTCAAAGTATCCTGATAGGCCTTCTTTTTCTCTGCAACAAGTGTTTTTGTGACTTCAGTTGTATCCCCTGCAGCTCCTATCATATCAATGTCTCTTTTCAACATGGCAATGGGAGTACGCATTGCAAGAGCCAGCTGAATAAAACTTGCTTCATAATTTGTAAGCAGGCTTGATGATGTTTCATTAAGACTTGCTTTACCATTTTCCAGATTTGTATACCTGTAAACATTTGTCAATAACTCAATGGATCTGCCTATGTCAATCCTTTCAGATTCCTGTACAACTTTGGGCATAACACGATAGACCATGCCTTCAAGTTTAAGATAAGGTCCAAGCCCCATCAGCACATCATCAGAAACTGATGTTACAAAGTAAATCGGCTTTTCCCACTTGTTTGCATCCACAACATTGAGCACCATCTGGTCCTGAACGCGCAGAACGCGCATTTCATTTCTTGACGGAAGTCTGACTGTTATGCCTGCCTCAGGTAGAGTATACGCAACCGGTGTTTCAATCGGATTCAGTGATGCGTCCATTCTCTGTATTTCTTCATCCGTAAATGACAATGCTACTTTAGGTTCAAAATTTTTCATTTGAAGTATATACCAGGGTGTATTTACAAGACTGAGATTTATAATTCGCACATCTGTCCGGATTCCATAGGCCTGCTGAAGTGCCCAGAGCGGGAAAGTGTCGTTGTCACCATTTGTAAACAGTATACCTCCTTTCTCGCACGAGTTAAGGAGGTTGTAGGCATAATCGTATGCAACCCAATCCCCCTTTCTCGATATCTCTTTCCAGTTTTGCGTCAGAGGCAAAGCCGGTGATATCATCAGTAAAACTGCCATAAGAGGGGCAAATGTAGTGCGTACTGTCTTGTCTTTATTTGTAAAGAGTGCGGTAAGTGCGGCAATAGCTGCAACACCAAGAAGCATTCCAAAATACATGAATGCGGCAGCATAGAAATAATCACGCACACGAACTTCACGATGAACAACAGGCAACGGTCCGGGTTTACCGGCTTTAACCCAATATTCATACTCCGCCCTCTCCGGCAAAGTACCATCTGCAAAGTTCATATAAAACACAAGACATATTGACGTTATAAAAAACAGCACTGCTAAAAACAGTCCGATGTTCCTGTTTTTTCTTATCAGATAGTATAAACCATACAGCATGAAAAATGTCGGTATCAGATATATAATAAGTTTTGAAAACCCGGCTGCAAACCCTGCATCAAAAAAGCTTTTCTTCCAGTCATCCTCGCTGAACTGAAAAAATTGAGTAAGATGGAAACCACCATACCCCATTCGCTCTTCCACACCAAACTGATGTGCCCATGTACCGCGGCGCCAGAACATACGGGTTATCATATCTTCATTGCCGTATTGTTTACGTTCAAGAAACTGCTTGAATGCAGGCCAGTCTGCAGGATGATTCTCATCAATGGCAGGGTTAAGCGAAGAACGCACCGGCAGATAAAAATGTGATGAAAAGCCAAGCACCGCAAAAAACGACATCAGAAAGCAGAAACGCCATTTCTTCTGATTTTTTCCCTCAATAAGAGAGAATATAAGTGTTATGACAAGTGCACCAAGACCTGTAAAAATAAACAAAGGCAGATCTTTTATAACAATTCCCAAAGCTATGACTGTGAGCCAGAGACGCCAGTCGACCCGCTTCTCTTTGTCAACAAGCATTACAAAAAACAGCATTGCCGGCAGCACAATCATTGAATACATGTGTATTGAAATTCCCAGAAAGCAAGTAAATATAATCAGGAGCAGGAATTTGTCACGGTTGGGATCTTTGCTCTGAGCCCAGACAAGTGCAAGCCACGTTGAAAACGCAACAAAGCACATGGCAACATTTGCTTCAGACTGTTCTACAGCACTGAACCAGAAGGTTGTTCCAAATACCGCAAAGCAGCCTCCGACAAATCCGCCGGTGTAAAGTGCAATACGTTTCCATGTTGTATCAGGAATCCCCATAATAGCAATTCCGGCTCTGACAGCCGTCAGATACATGAGCATTGCAGTGAGAGCACTGAAGAATACTACTAAAACATTCATCCTGAGCCCGACATCATCAATAAATGGCAACAGAATACTTGACACTCGCAACATCATCATAAGTAAAGGGTTCCCCGGTGGATGCGGTACACCAAGAGAGGCACCTGCAGACACATATTCGCCGCAGTCCCAGAAAGCGACTGTCGGTGATGCTGTCAAGATGAAGACTACGAACGAAACCGCAAAGACAAGAATTGCAAATATGCGGTTATTTCTCTTGTGGATCTGTTCCATATCTTTCCTTTCAGAATTTTATAAAATATTTATTTATTTCGTTTGAATTTACCCGACTCAATTTTCCATTATTATCAGATGTTTAATTAATCTTTGAACTACTTCCGTTCCTACTCAGGTGACTTTGATTCCCGTTTGTTTTTCTTATGTATCGAATCAATGACCCCGTTTACAAACTTGCCGCTGTCATTTGTTCCGAATGTTTTAGCAAGCTCCACCGCTTCATCGATGACAACCTTTACAGGCACATCTTCAAAAAAAGTCATCTCCGCAACTGCAAGACGTATTATATTTCTGTCAATCGCAGCCATGCGTTTCATTTCCCAGTTAGCAGCCCGTTCCTGAATATTCCGGTCAATCTGTTCAATTGATTCATAGACACATGTAACAAGCTCTTTTGCGTATTTTTTAACATCTGCAGACAACGCTCCTGAATCTGCAATCTGATCAAGCATTATATTCCATTCAGATGTCAACCCGACTTCACATGCGTACAGAGTCTGTAAAGCAAGTTCGCGTGATTTGTGACGATGTTTAAAAGGGTGCTCATTCTTATTATCGTTAGTATTCATTGTCGCCTTTACAACCTCATTTTTCATACAGTAATTCTGACTGAACATTTATTATCTGCCAAAGAGCATTTTATTTATTTCACACAAGACAGTAATCTCATATGCTTGATTAAAACAGAACCGGCTAATAATCCTGATTATATATAGCCATTTACTTTTTAATTAAAATCAGGTTCTATACTTATTATTACCTGCAAACATTCAATTCAATTGACATATCTACATTTTAGAAAAAAGATCAACCATCTCAATTGCACTCATTGCGGCATCCCAGCCTTTATTTCCTGCCTTTGTACCTGCACGCTCAACAGCCTGTTCAATTGAATCTGTTGTAAGTACACCAAAAATAACCGGCAGATCTTCATCAAGGCTTACTTTTGCAATACCCTTTGAGACCTCTGACGCCACATAATCAAAATGAGGTGTGCTTCCACGAATAACAGCTCCGACACAGATGATTGAATCATATTTTTTTGTACGTGCCATGCGCTGCGCAGCAAGCGGGATTTCAAAAGCACCTGGAACATATACAAGTGTTATATCATCTTTACCGACACCATGACGAATGAGACAGTCGATCGATCCCTCTATTAATTTTCTGGTTATGAGCTCATTGAAACGACTTGCGATAATGCCAAAACGTTTACCACTGCCGCTGAGCAATCCTTCAATCACGGTTGACATAAAGAACCTCCTTCAAGTAAATGTCCCATTTTTTCTTTTTTCGTATTAAGATAGCGGGCATTTTCTTTTTTTGGTGAGATTTCAATCGGAATACGCTCAACCACTTCCAGCCCATATCCTTCAAGACCAATTATTTTCCGCGGGTTATTTGTCATCAGACGAATTTTTCTAATTCCCATATCAGCAAGTATCTGTGCACCTATTCCATAATCACGAAGATCAGGAGCAAACCCCAGATGTTCATTTGCTTCAACCGTATCAAAGCCCTGATCCTGTAATTCATAAGCCCTGATTTTATTGGCAAGTCCGATACCGCGACCCTCCTGACGCAGATAGAGAATCACACCGCCTGATTTAGCAATTTCCTTCATTGCAAAATCAAGCTGGTCGCCGCAGTCGCACCGAGAGCTTCCAAGTATATCACCAGTAAAGCATTCCGAATGCACTCTTATAAGCGTCGGAACATCAGGATCAAGGGGCCCTTTACACAGCACGATATGAACTGCATTTGAATTTATTTCTTCAAATGCAGTAATTTCAAACTTTCCGTATTTTGTCGGCAGATGTGCTGATGCAGCACGTCTTACCAGTTTTTCAGTTGCGGTACGATAACGGATAAGATCAGCAACAGAGATTATTTTAATATCATGTTCTTTACTGAATTCAAGCAGCTGAGGCATCCTCGACATTGTCCCGTCTTCATTCATTATTTCGCAGATAACACCAGACGGAAAAAGCCCGGCAAGCCTGGCACAGTCGACAGATGCTTCTGTCTGGCCGCATCTGACAAGCACTCCGCCTTCACGGGCACGAATCGGAAACATGTGACCGGGTTTGACAAAATCCTGTGGCGCAGCCTTAGGATCAACAAGTTTAAGCACTGTCGCGGCACGATCCGCAGCAGAAATTCCGGTAGTAGTACCCTCACGGGCTTCAACAGATACTGTAAATGCAGTATTAAAACGTGATGTATTCTCCTGCACCATCATTGGGATTTTCAATTCATCCAGCCGCTCGCCCTCAAGAGAAACGCATATCAGACCACGGGCATGTTTAGTCATGAAATTTATTTTCTCTGCAGTGCAGTGTTCTGCTGCAAAAGCAAGATCACCCTCATTTTCACGGTCTTCATCATCAACAATAATGATCAGTTTCCCAACTCTAAAATCGTCAATAACTTCCTTGATTTCATCAAAACTTTTCAAAATCCAAACCTTTCCAGTTTGTTAATCAGCGAATCAGGTTCCCGCACGGAGCCTTTTGCTGCATTATTAAATGTGGTAATTCTGTAAAGATACCGCGAAACAATATCACACTCAAGATTTACCATATCTCCAATTTTTTTTGTAAACATATTCGTACATTTTATTGTTGCAGGTATAACAGAAACAGTCAATGTAGCATCAGTACTTTTTGAAATTGTCAAACTAATACCATCAATTGCCACTGAACCTTTTTCTGCAATCAGCGGACTTAATTCCACCGGTACTGCAATCATACGAAGAACACTGCCGCCAACATCCGTATCACTCAGAATATGTCCGATTCCATCAACATGACCAAGAACAAGATGCCCATCAAGCCGGTCCCCGAGCCTCAGTGCGCGTTCCATATTTACCCGCCGACCTGCATGACACTCACTCAACGTTGTTCGCAGAAGAGTTTCACGAACAGCTGTAAAAAACAATATATTACCCTGTTTACGGTCAACTGTAAGGCATCCGCCATCAATTGCAACAGAGTCTCCAATAGAAACTTCAAATGGACTTTTGTCCGGCACAATACCCAAAACAATTGATGATCCACTGCAACTGGTTGATTTTACTGTACCAAGTGTTTCAATTAATCCTGTAAACATAACTGCTTAAGCAATCCTGAAATGTTTTAAAATACAATTTGTGCAGAACATAAGCACCATCAGCATTTTTATATATAGAATTACAGACAAAATAACCTTGCAAATTCATCATCTGAATTGATGTCAGGCAAATTGTTAAAAGCAATATCCTTGCTGTATAAAAATCCCAAGGGAGATTAATCTCCAATAATCTCCGCGACTAAAAATAATCGGATTCAGATTCAATTAGCAATAGACGCGTTTTTTATTTGCAATCGGATAAAAATCGCGGGATTCCACTTACCATTACATCTTCATCAAACCGCCGGGTCTCGATTTTTTCCAAAGTCATGCATTCTTTAAGTGAGACTGGTTTTGATAAAAGGATTCCCTCTTTACCGTTACCAAGAATCCTGTTTCCATAAAAAAAGTAAATTCTATTGACAATTGCGGCACCAAGAAACTCCGATGCCAGCTTCTGTCCGCCTTCAATGAAAACACTGGTAAGTCCCTCATTAAATGCGATTTCCTGAAAAACCTGTAGATTCGCCTCTCTGCCTGTTTCACCTGTATTCCAGAATTCAATTCCTGAAACCGGATCTTTAATAATGTTTCTATTGCCGCCCCTGACAACAACTATGCTTCTCGTGTCAAGTGCATTTTTATAAAAATAGCTTGTTTTAGGAATCTGCATATCGTGCGAAAAGATTATTCTGGCAGGATTATAACCCAATTTGTGACGCACTGTCAATTGAGGATCATCCTTATCAAGTGTTGACCACCCAACTCCTACTGCGGCATGCATTCTCCTTAGCTCATGAACAAATTTTCGCGATTTTTCGCAAGTAATCCATTTTGAGCTGCTGCTGCTGTCAGCAATCCTGCCATCAAGAGTCATCGCAAGTTTTAAAGTTATCCAGGCTTTCCTGTTTTGTATAGACCAGAAAAAATCCTCATTCAGACGGCATGTTTCATTTTCAAGCAAACCAGTTAAAACCTCAATACCGGCATCAAGAAGTTGTTTTACACCTTTACCCGCAACAAGTGGATTTGGATCAAGCTGTGTAACGACCACCCGGCTGATCCCCGCTGCGATAATTGCATCTGTACAGGGCGGCGTGCGTCCGAAGTGGCAGCAGGGTTCAAGAGTAACATACAATGTTGCCCCTCTGGATTGATCGCCTGCATCAGATAAAGCCATTTTTTCTGCATGATGCCCTCCGGCTTTCTGAGTAGCACCTTTTCCAATTATCAGTCCATTTTTTACTACTACCGCACCAACAGCCGGATTTGGAAATGTTCTACCCTTTACAATCTGAGCAAGCCTGAAAGCACATCTCATATAATAACTATCAGATTTGATATTCATTGTTTTTTTTCAATCCCAAAGAGATAATCTTAAATAAAACCTTTTTTTGCACCGAAACAAACTCTGTATTTATAAAATCAGCAAAAAACCAGCATGGAGATTGAGAAATAATGAATTATCTCAAAACGCTAAATTAAATATAAACGGTTTCAGCAGTTAAAATAAATATATTCAAACGTATTTCTATTAAATTCTCACTATCATATTTGCGGTTAATACAATCCATTACTATATTTAAAAAATGAAGAAAAATATAAATACTTATAATGACCTCTTAGTTTACCTTGCATCCAGTGGTGATTGTACGGCATTCCACGGTCTGGTGCTGCCATATTTAGTCAAGTACTACACCAAACTGATAGATAATGGAATGACTCATGCTGATGCCAGTGATAAAGTAGGGTCAGTCGGCGTCTCACTGTTTAAGGGCTTTATTGGATCAGGGGTTGATAATTTTGACTCCTGGATAAAGTCAACTGGCGATAAATATATCACTGATGACAATAGTGAGGCTGATTTTCTTCAGTCTAAAATATCGCAGAAAGATCCTGTCCTTTTTTCAAAAGAATTACTTTTGCAACTCCAGCGCTATCACACTTCCCAACCGCATAAACACTTTAAAAAAAATCGTTTTCTTAGAGGCATTCTTAATAACCGGATATTCTTTTTTGTTTCGATTTTACTTATTTCCATCATTCTTATTGCAACATCATATTATCTATTTTCAACAACCTCTGTTAAAATACTTTTTGTCAATAAAAAGACAGGAGAGGTAATTGGTTCTGATAAAAAATCAATGCAGCAGGATACTGTGAGTTTAGTTCAGAAGGCGGCAATTCCTGATACAGTTAAAAAGGACACCTTGTCAACTGATATTGCAAAAAAAGCAGATACAGTACCAAAAATAAAACACAGAATTGTACGAAAAGCCACTCCCCCTGATCCTGAATTTATTCAAAATACAGGATCAGCCAATCTTGACAATTTCAGTTCAGCTAATCCAGTTTCCAATTCCGGATCTGTACGAACAAGTGAAACTTTTTCAAAAAGTATACGGACAAATGAAACTTTTTCAACTCCGCCATCGTCAAATACTTTACCGGCAGCAGAAATGTCCGGATCAAAAAACAGCTTCCAGCAGCAATCATTACCGCCTGCAGACACAGGCAGTCAGATGATTCGATGATAAAAACTGATATTGAACTCTCTTAAAACTTGACATTGTTGAAAAAGTAATATATAAAGTAATTATATTGACTTGTTCAATTATCTGTATTTTGTGTATTATACTCAAGAGGTCTATATATAGACATAAACATTTCTTTTTATTTCTGGTTTTATATAATGTTTCATTTGACTAAAAAAAAGAATAAATTATTTGTTGATAATTATCTATATTAATGGTTTATTTTCACTTTTTGTTATAAAAATGCATAGTATTCTCAGCAAAGGTGGCAACTGCTTTTTTAAAATATGAAATATTTTGTAACTTTATTTACACTTACACTTCTCTTTTCAGTGGCTTTTTGTGAAGTTGAAGAGTATGTACTTCAACCCGGAGATGTGATCTCAATAAATATTGTTGAGCACCCTGAATTTTCCGGAAGACATAAAATACGCCCTGACGGAAGAATAAATTATCCTGTTATCGGAGAAGTAGATGTTGCATCACTTACATGTGCGCAGCTTGTGAAAATCATGCAGGGAAAGTTGTCTTCATATGTAAACAACCCCGTTGCATCAGTGGCAATTGAGGCCTACTATGCTAACAAAATCTTTGCAATAGGAGACATTGGACGGCCGGGAGAATACCAGATTTATGAACCAGTTGATGTTTTAAAAGCAATCGCAATGTGCGGCGGTTTAAAAAATTCAAAAGTAAAAATGGTTAAAATCATTCGAGGGGATGGAAACATTGTCTCAATAAATCTGCGTGACATATGGAACAGCACATCCAAATATGATACTCACAAGTACCTTTTATACCCGGGTGACACAATTTTCATTCCTGAAACATTTCAAATGCCCTGGGGTATGCTTGCATCAATTTTAAGTACAGTCAGCCTTTCTTTAACGATTGTACTCACTGTTTCAAATTTGTCTGAATAGCCATAATTTGCAGGTTCTCATGAAAGACCCGATAATTATCTCTGTTGGTGGTGGTAAAGGTGGTATTGGAAAAAGTACTATCACTGCAAATATTGGGGCATCCCTGACACTAAAAGGCTATTCTGTGGGTTATATTGATGCTGACCTGGGCGGAGCAAATCTTCATCTTTGCCTTGGTGTCAAGCGCCCGTATGCCGGACTCCAGGATTATATAAGCGGAAAATTTAAAAAACTTGATGATATTGCTGTTAAAACTGCTGTTCCAAACACCTGGTTAGTAAGCGGTGCAAGTGATTTTCTTGAGCTTGCCAACCCCAACTATGCACAAAAACAAAAAATAATCAATAATCTTAAAAAAATGTCGGCAGAGTATATTCTTGTAGATTTAGGCGCCGGAAGTGATTACCATGTCACTGATTTTTACGCTGCTTTTTCATATGGAATTGTTGTTGCCGACGCGCTGCCTACGTCAATTGAAAATGCATACGGATTTTTAAAAAACGGAACAATCCGGGGCCTTACCCGACTCTTTTCCGGTAAACCGGAAATACAAAACAGAATAAAAAAATTTTCCGATCCTGTTTCCAGAAAAGAATATGCAACAGTACATGATTTTCTTGAAAGTATGAGCCATGACTTCGGTACTGAGGTTGAAATTATGCGTAAATGGCTTCATTCCAAAAAAAATCTTCTTATTATCAACATGGTGAAAAGCAGCGATGACATTACTGTCGGGACCCGTTTTGCAGAAATGGTAAAAAAATATTTATCAATTGACCTGCACTATATTGGATATGTAGTATATGCTCCGGAGGTTCGCACATCTATTAAAGAGATGCGGCCAGTTGTTTTGACACATGAATCGACAAAGATTAAAGATTGTTTTGACGCCATTTCACAAAATTTGATAGTGTTGACAAAAGGTATTTAACAGATGAGCTATACAAAATATTGGAAATTAAATGAACGCCCCTTTGAAGAGGTTTGTGATACTCATTTTTTTTATGAAAGCGGAGATCACAGGGAAGCGCTTGACAGACTCGGTTATGTTGTAAACGATCATAACATGAACATGGGACTATTGACCGGTGAAGTCGGTTCCGGAAAAACACTCACAAAAAACGTTTTTATGAGCACATTAAATCGCAGCCAGTTTGAGATAATTAACTTCGAAAATTCAAACTTTGAGTTTAATGACATTCTTTTTGACATAATCCAGCGTATTACTTTTCATGATTCAAGAATTGACCTGATGAATACCGACGCGCCACCTTTACGCAATGACAAATACGGCCTGATGCAGGTTTTCAAAAAAAAGCTCGACACCCTTTTTTATGAAGAAAAACGGCATCTGGTTATTATCTTTGATGAAGCACAGCAGATTGCAGATTCTGTACTTGACGAGATCAAAAACCTTACCAATGTCTCATCAAATATCGAAAACTTTCTTACAATCTTTTTTGTCGGTCAGCCTGAACTCCGGGAAAAAGTACGCAGACTTAAACAGATTGATCAGCGTATTTTCCTTCGTTTTCATCTTAATAACCTTGATTATAATAATACGACAAACTATATCAGCCACCGTCTGCGCATTGCCGGAAATGCAAGTAATCCTATTTTTACCATTCCCACCCTGGAGCTGATATTCAGAACCTCCGGGGGTGTTCCAAGGGAAATAAACAGGATCTGTAAACTTGCATTGAATTATGGATTCGCACATAATCTTTCTGAATTGTCCAAAGACGACATTCAATTAATCATTGATGACTTACAAGAAAACTCATAATGGAAAAAAAATTACGTTTCAGCGAAATAATCAAAAAAATCAATGAGGAACAGGCCAAAAAAAATGTAGTTGATCCTCCTCACCCGGTACAGGCGGCCACTGATTCCACCGATAATGCAAATACTGTAAAAACATTTACAAATAACAACAGAACCGTTTCATCTGAAAACTCTGATCTCCCGGCTCAGCCGCATTTCGACCAATCTAAAAATGCTTCAGACAATGGCAGTCAAACTATAAACAGGCCACTTGAAACAAAAGCGGCTCTAGCTCCTGCAAGTAAAAACACTGCTGCAGACAAAAATCCGCTTGTAAATACTCCGCGCGAAATTCCGGCTGCCGCACCTCCTGCTGAGGAAAAAACAGAATCACTGCCTGAACGTTTTTTTGAAGACAGCGGAAATGATGAGGAAAGTTTTGATCTTTACCGCTATGTTGACATAATTTTAAGACGAAAAAACATTGTCCTGGCAATCATTCTTATTATGACCGTGTTTTCAGTATTCAAATATCTTACAGGATCACATTACTATACTGCATCTGCCCGTCTGCTGTTTAAGCCAAACACTCAGGAAATTTTAAAAGACGCACAATCATCATATACTGCTGATTATGAAAAATCATTTATTACCCATCTTGAGCTTCTTAAATCTCATTCTGTCCTTGCCATTGTTGCACAGAATCTCAACGAGCGCATTTCTCCTGAAATTATAAGTGAAGGGCTTACTATAAAGCAGGGAGAAACCAATGGGCAGAAAAATCAGATTATTGAATTATCATTTAAAAACGTCAGTGCTGAATTATCAAAAGATGTATTGAATGAATTATGCAAAACATATATCGAATACCGTAAAGATGTAAATTCACAGGAAATATCAAAGCTGATTTTTAAATTTGAAACTCAAATTGACAAGTTGCAAAAAGACCTTGATGAAAAAGAAAGCGACCTCCGTCTTTTCAAAGAAGAAAACCGCATGGTTCAGCTTTCAAGCGAAACCAACCTGATAGTTTCAAAAATCTCAGATATGGAACTTGCACTTCAGCAGGCGCAGCTTGGTCTGGTTGAAACAACGCAGCGGATATCGACCCTCACTTCCCAGATAAGTAAACAGGAACTCGATATCATTCAGTCATTTACTTTTAATGATCCTTTTCAGAAGAAAATCGCTGATCTGGAGCTTGAATTGAATTCATTGACAACAGAATACAGCGCCGAGCACTTTAAAGTAAAAATGCTCAAACAGCAGATTGACAACTTAAAAATTGCTGCTGTTGACAGCATCTCACGGGAAGCAGAAAGCAAGACATTCATAAAAAACCCTATACGTCAAGCACTGCTTCAGGACCTTCTCAATCTTTCAGTTGAAAAATCAGCATTGGAACAGAAGGTTATTGCTCAGGAAAAAATCATTGAGCTGCTTAACCGCGATCTTCTCAAGCTTCCGTCACTTGAGCAGAAATATGCCTATCTTGAGCGTGAAACAGAATCAATTCTGCAGACGCTTCGTATGTTGAAATCTAAATACGAAGAGGCAAAGATAAAGCGCGACTCACAGGAATCTGATTTAAAACTTCTCGAAATGGCCCAGACACCTAAGAAAGCCTTTTCAAAGGTCAGTTTTTCAAATATTATTATCGGTATAATTATCGGACTGATACTTGGAATTGCGCTTGCATTACTTCTTGAATATCTCGACCAGAGTCTAAAGGATCCGCGTGATGTCGAACGGGAACTTGAACTGCCGCTGCTTGGAGTTGTTCCACAGATTGAAACAAACAAAGTACTGCTTGAACATTCCAGTGACTTGACAAAAACAGCACTTGAGCCGTTCAGGGCTCTCCGTGCAAATTTAAAACACATTGCCACCCAGAACAACGCTAAAACTTTCATAATCTGCAGTGCCATTAAAGGTGAAGGTAAAACAACTCTTTCTGCCAACCTTGCCATTACTTTTTCTCTTGACAACAAAAAAGTAATTCTGGTTGATGCTGATCTTCGCAGATCACAGATACACTCACTATTCAGTATCGACAAGAAAATCGGCCTTTCGGATTATCTTCTTTGCAAATCATCAATTGATGAAATAATCAAACCTACAATGTATCCAAATCTCTCAATTGTAACTGCAGGTGAACGTCCGGACAACCCCGCAGAGCTTCTTGGCACTAATCGTTTTGATCTTCTTCTTAAGGAAATCCGTGATAAAGCGGACTATATTATTTTCGATTCACCGGCACTTCTTCCGGTAAGTGATACTATAACTATGGCACCCAAAATTGATTGCTGTCTTATGGTAGTAAGAACTCTCTGGACCCCGTTAAAAGCCGCATGTCAGGCGAAAAACCAGTTGAAACGCATTGGTACCAGAATGTTCGGCGGCATTCTCAATGGAATTATTTTGTCAAGAGGATATTATCCGTATTATTACGGATACTATGGATACTCATCATATAAATACAGTTATGACGATGAACACCCGCACAAATTTTCATTCAGGGAATTCGGACTCAGAATAGAAAATAATTTTAAAGTATTTCTTAAAGATCTCATTTTTGCCATACCCCGGTATGTTTCATCAGGTAAAATAGCAATGACTTACATTTGTAAAAGGAAATTTTTCTGGTTCCTCATCAGTTTATTTCTTTTATTGGCTGCTGTATTATTATGGCTTGAAAACAGGCCTGAAAATATAAGTGACGATACAATACGCTACATCGGACTTGGAGGCATATCAACATCAGAAAAGCATGCGTTACCAACAAATTCTGACATGGCTTTGCCTTCTGCGAAATACTCCGGAACCCAGTCTGCAACTGACCCCGTCAATATCAAGGCAGACACGGTTGACATTATTAAAACCGGTCTTCATGATACTATTGCTCAATGGGCGAATTCAATTTCCCAAAGAAATCTTGAGCGCTACCTCTCTTTTTATAATCAGAAAACTTTCAAATCTGCCAATGGCTCTTTTCCTGAATGGAAACGAAAAGCTGCTGATAGATTTACAAATGCAAACACTGCTAAAATCAATATTCTTAGAATTGAAACAGGCAAAAAAGGCGTTTCATTTATTGAAACAATCATATATACAACTAATAATAACGGAATTAGAGTAAATTATGATCTTGTATGGCAGATAAGTACGCAGGGATGGAAAATTGTCGGTGAAAAAACAATCCAGCAGGAGCAGTAATCATTATGCGCACAAGTTTCAGGCTAAGACTTTTTTCAATTACAATTTATGCAATCCTTATAACAGGTATTACATTTGAATCTTTTTCTCTTGCCCGTCAAACAGGAATAATCGGAAAAAAGAACATTATCCGTACCTGTAAAATAAATATAGATGGAAATATCAGACAGCCGGGCTGGTATCTTGTTCCGCAAGGAACTACTCAGTATGAAATCCTTCAGGTTGCCGGAGTCCGTCTGACATCAGATATTACTTCTGTCAACCTTTCCTCACAACTGAATAATAACCAGAAAATCACTGTCGGAACATTGGAAAAGCCTATTGTTGTTTCTGATGTCAAGGAGCATGCTGTTATAGATTTCTTTTTCGGTGAAGGTCAGAACACACATACTGATGGAACCACTTTACCTTTACAGCAGGGCATGAATATAATACCGGGGGACAGAATCCAGCTTAATGCGTCAACACAGGCCGAAGTTTCCATAAGTCAATTCTCAAGAATCGACATTGATAACTATTCCGATATAGTATTTGAAAAAATAAATCAGTCAATAAGCAATCAATCTGTTACAGAAATCACACAGAATGCTGGATCATGCTGGCACCGTATTGTTTATTCCAATTCTGATGAAATCTTCAGGATATACGCTCGTTCTGTAATAATTACAATCGTAGGTTCAGGCGCTGATTTTCTCCTTGATGTACAGAACGATCAGATAATACTTAATATTGTAAACGGACTGCTTCTTGTCGAACGCAGGGCCGGCGGTGAATCCACCAATATGATAAGTGGACAAAGTGCAACTATTTACAATGATGACAGGCCATTTCAGATTACCAAGCTGTCCCCTGATATCAGTGTGAATGAACAATTTTCCCAGCTGACAAACAGCCGATCCGATGCTCTCATGAAAGATGCTCCATTGAATGTTTTTTTCAGTGTTACTCCAAACTTTTTTTATCTCGTAAGAATGAATTTTCAAAAAGGTGAACTGCACCTGATTCGGATACCTGAATCCCTGCTCATTGAACAGTTTACGCGTAATCTTTCAACTATTGATCAGGCCTATCTGTATGGCGGACCAATATTTGTCACAACATTTCTTGAACGTATGCTTGACAGCCGCATCCAAAAATATCTTTCAGGTACACGAGAGGGAATTGAGCGTATAACTGATGTGCTTGGCGGAATTTCTGTTGATGTCGATTCAAAGGCTGCTGCCAGTCTGGGGCTTTCGCGGGGCCGCCAGAGATTGTCCAGCAAAGATCTTATGCGATTCCTTTCCTCTTCCGTATCAGGAATCGGGGATTCCAAAGAACGACAGTCCCAGGTATTAAAAGGAATCTTTAATGAATTTTCAAGTAAAAACATGATTCCAACACTTATCACCGCCGAACAGATCATCAGTTCCTCAGAAGCAAATTTCAACGCTCAGGAATTGATTGAATACTTTTCAAAATTCAGCAAGCGCAATGACTGGGTTTACAAAGAATACAACCTCCCGTCACGAATTGTAAATCGCAATACACGAGTATGTTATGACCCTATTCTTGAAGACTGCAAAAGGATACTCAACAATGAATAACAGCAAGATTTTAGTAATCGGTTCCAATGGACAGTTAGGAACCGACATGTTGCATATTGCATCAGAAAACACTCAAAAATTTACCGGTATTGATTTCCCTCAGATAGACATTACCGACAGAGAAAGCGTACACTCAGTGTTTTCATCAGTCAAACCTGACTTTATAATCAACTGCGCAGCATTTACAGCTGTTGACGATTGTGAAACAAAAATGTCTATAGCTCAAAAAGTCAATGCGGACGGTCCTGGGATTCTTGCGCAGGAGGCAGACCGTATGAATTCTGTACTCATACACATAAGCACTGATTATGTTTTTGACGGCAACTCAGCAAAACCCTATATTGAATCAGATAAGACATCACCTCTGACTGTGTATGGAAAAACAAAGCTTGATGGCGAACGTCAGATTGCTCAATATACAGATCGTTATCAGATTTATAGAATTGCATGGCTATATGGACTTTATGGAAATAATTTTGTAAAAACAATAAAAAATGCCGCTCTTAAAAAGCAAGGAACAGCGGAGGGACTGAAAGTTGTCAATGATCAATCAGGCACTCCAACCTGGACTGTTGACGTATGCAATCAGATCTTTTCAACTATGCATAAAGATCTTTTCGGCATTTTTCACTGCACATCTGAGGGGTCATGCACCTGGTATGATTTTGCCAGAACAATTGTTGATTCCTATAATATTGACACTGTGGTTAATCCATGCACAACAGAAGAATTCCCACGGCCTGCCCCGCGCCCGAAATTCAGTGTCCTTGAAAATGCAGCGCTTAAAGCGGTGGACAGCAATTTAATGCCTTTCTGGAAAGATTCTTTCAAAGCATTTCTTGAAGCTGAAAAAAATATTTAAACTGATTATTTCAACAAAAAATACTTACTTTGATACAATTTACAGGAGAACATCTTGAAAACTGCGCTTGTCACCGGAGGAGCCGGATTCATCGGCTCAAACTTCATTCATCTTTTTCTGGACAAAAACCCGGATTATTCCGTTGTCAACCTTGACCTTCTTACCTATGCCGGAAATACCGACAATTTACTGAATGTGCAAAATAGCCCAGGATATACTTTTGTCAAAGGCAACATCTGCGACCGTCCTTTACTTCAGAAACTTTTCCAGCAGTATGACTTTTCACTTGTCATACACTTCGCGGCGGAATCACATGTTGACAGAAGCATTACTGAACCGGAAGCGTTTATTACAACAAATGTTCTTGGAACTCAATGCCTGCTGCATACCGCAAAAGAATTCTGGAACGGCAATTATGACGGCCGCAGGTTTCTTCATGTATCTACAGATGAAGTTTACGGATCATTGGGTCAGACCGGATACTTTACAGAAAATACTCCCATTGCACCAAACAGCCCCTACTCTTCATCAAAAGCCGGCAGCGATCTTCTTGTGCGCGCATATTTTGAGACCTATCACTTTCCGTCAATAATTACACGCTGCTCAAACAACTATGGTCCGTACCAGTTTCCTGAAAAGCTTATTCCGCTGATGATTACAAATGCATTGCGCGACATTCCATTGCCTGTATACGGTGACGGACTGAATGTACGTGACTGGCTTTTTGTTGAGGATCATTGCAGTGCAATAAACACTGTATTATCCAAAGGAGCACCAGGCCGTGTTTATAATATTGGTGGAAACAACGAAAAGACAAATATTGAAATTGTGAAACTTCTTCTGGCTGAACTTGGCAAATCCGAAAAACTTATCACCTATGTGCAGGATCGTCTGGGACATGACAGGCGTTATGCCATTGATGCATCTCTTATTAAAAATGAGCTCGGATGGGTGCCTTCAGTTCAGTTTAAAGATGGATTGAAAAAGACTATTCAGTGGTATGTTGACAATATGTGGTGGTGGGAGAAACTTCTTCCGAAAAAATAATTATTTGAAAAGGATATGACAGGAGCAGTTCAGTCATATCCTTTTTGTTAATCTACGTATTATAATTTTCCGTAAACTCAACTATATACTTTTTTAATGTGTCAAGCAGTTTAGACTCAGGTACTTTTACAGCCTGATTACCTTTGACAAAAATAAGCCCCTCATGCTTTCCGCCTGCCACACCGATATCTGCATCTTTTGCTTCACCGGGTCCGTTGACAACACAACCCATTACCGCAATTTTTATCGGTACATTTATGTCTGCAACGAGCTCTTCCACTTTTGTCGCAAGATTCTCAACATCAATCTCAGTACGGCCGCATGTTGGACACGCAATTACAACAGGCCCTTTTTGGAGATCAAGTGATTTTAAAATTTCCTTTGCAACAAAAATCTCTCTTACAGGATCCCCTGCAAGTGATACGCGGATAGTATCGCCGATACCTTCAGCAAGCAGTGTCCCGATCCCTACGGCAGATTTTATGGACCCTGTCCGTACAGTACCCGACTCTGTAATTCCAACATGCTGCGGCACATCTGTTTTTTGTGATAGTAAACGGCATGCATTTATTGTCGTAAGAACATCACTGGCTTTTATTGACAATACAATATTATCAAATTTCATCTCTTCCATAAGCGCAATATAACCAAGTGCACTTTCAGTAAGCGCTTCAGGAGTCGGACCGCCATATTTTTCAATAAGTGATTTTTCAAGAGAGCCGCTGTTGACACCAATGCGGATAGGAATTCCTGCAGCACGCGCAGCGTCAACTACCATCTGAACACGGTCTCTTGACCCTATATTTCCCGGATTGATTCTTACTTTGTCAGCACCAGCCTCGATTGCGGCGATAGCGCATCTGTAATTAAAATGAATATCTGCGACAAGTGGAACTGCTGTCTTCCTGCGTACTGATGAAAACACTGCAGCTGCATTTTCATCCGGCACAGTAAGACGTACAACCCTGCACCCTGCTTTTGACAATTGATCTATCTGTTCAAGTAATGAATCTGCGTCGTATGGGCTTCTGTTGGACATGGACTGAATCACTACCGGTGCATTATCACCAATCTGAATATCTCTGATCATTACTTTTCGTGTTTTTTTTCTAATAATCATAAATTTCTTTTACCAGGATAAATTTGAACTGATTCCAAACCTGACTTTAATTTTCTAAATAATCAACCCTGGTAATATAATTTTTTACTTATGTCGAAATTCGGGAAGAATCGTATACAAGACAATTTATTCATTTTTTATATGAAAATCTTTTGTTTCATTGTTTACTATATGTAAATATTAAAAACTCAAACCATTTATAAATTACCACCTTATTAAGCAGAGTGGTTTTATTATACTGATATTCACATTGCCTGAGCTGCCAGATTAATAGTTTGTCCATTTATGCCAGTTACTGCAAGACTTCCACCACCTGAAGTCATTTTATAGCCATCAATTTTTGCAGCAAATCCGTTTGTATTACCCTTATATCGTACGTCAACATTAAGCATTCCGCTCTGCGAATCCCAGTTACGCTCAAATACTGCGTCAACACCGGCCACACCTTTAATAGTCTGAACAACAGCATTTTTCTGTCTGAATGTTGTAACATTACTTATAGAAACATTTAAAGGCATTCCATTGTTGGCCTGATTCTGCCAATCTTTAATTATCGCGTCAAGAAGTTTGGCAACAGCTTTTTCTGAAGCCTTTGCAATTGCCTGCGTACCGGCAGTCTGCGGACTTATGTGTACTTTTGCAGCATGTTCCGATGATGACGCGATCAGACGGCCGCTTGCACAACTGATTGCTTTCAGAGTAACATCAGCCTGCACTGATACCATTCCGGCAAGCTCCTTTGACACTTCATCAGCACGTTTACTTATGGCTATTCCGCTTATGAGAACTTCAGCGCCATACTGAAGCCCTATTGCTGCTGCTTCGATTTCATTACCCGCGAGTGTGGCCATTTTTTGTTTTGAATTCTTCACAGATGAGACAGCCTGCGCATCAACCAGTTCAAATCCGTGCGGATCTTTGAGAAAAGATGTAATGGCATTCTCTGCAGCCTGATTTCCCGGATCATTGTTTTCAATATTACTCTCATTTACTATAACCATGATTTTGGGCTTATCCATTGATTCAATAAGTATCTGTAAAGCTGCCAGATCATCTCTCATAGCACTTTTCGAGACTATTGCTTTAATCTTTACTTTAAACAATCCGTCAGGTGTTGTACTCTGCGAAATCACCTGATAATTTTTAACCGCACCCGTTGTCTTTGTAAGTACAAGATCACGCTTTAACTGGAAATTTTCTATTTCTGTTTGAGATAGTAGTACCATTCCAATTCCTTTTTCAATAGCATCCCGTTTAGCAGCCAGAATTGCCTCAGCTGTATTGGCACCTTCACCAATACCTTCATATTCAAATTCATCCTGTGCGGATATCAGAGAAATTGAAAACAGCATTATTGACAAAAACAGAGTTATCTTGCGCATTATTCCTCCCGGACTGCCTGAAAAAATTGTCATATCAATACAATTTACTATCATTTTGTTATTATAAGATATTGTTAAAACTTATACAATATCAAAAAAAAGAGAGGCCGCAGTTTTTCCATAACAGCGAGCCTCTCATCACTCCGGAACCAGACAAATTCACACTCTTATATTTTTCTTCTCAAACACAATCCGCCTGCAGAAAGCAGGCCTGCTGCCATAAGTAACACTATGCCAGGCTCCGGGATTGCTGCTTCTGTTTCATTCTCGTTTTCAAGTTCCTGATACGAACCATTATTATATAACATGTGACAATTTCTCTCAGAGATCCGAACTTCCGGGGGGTTGTTTAAGAAGCATTCTTTAGTGACAGGCAAGTATTGATTATGATTGTTAAAAGATACTTTATTTTTTAAAACAGGTTGTCTTAATACTGGTCTCATCATTAAAGGATTCCATGTACAGCCATTATTGAAGACCGAATTATCCAATCTGAAATACGTGTTCGTAAACGCTTCACTTTTCATATTTTTATGATCATTATGTAAAAATGTATTCTCAACTCCATAAAAACGACTTCTGTCATTTTTAATAAAATTTGCAGATACAGGAATCGCGACAATCACTAAACATACCGTAAAATTACGGACAACTTTCTTATAATTCATACCAGCCTCCTGAAAAGAGTGTGTGAAAAAAGGTGGTAAAGTTTTTCAATTTTAAATGGATTGATTATTTTTGCTGAATTTAATAAAAATATCTGAGTGAATATATACAGTATACCCTGAATATGCAGTTTATTCAAGATTTATTTACCGTTTAATTTTATTTAAACGCTTATATTAAAACATGTTACAAGATAAGCATGAAATCTCAACGTGTTATGTTTTTATAAACATCAAATTTTTTATATACAACGTTTTTTATTTATTCAATTGATATACATTATAAAAAAGTGAAACTTTTTATAACATCTTGTGTGATTTAATTTTGCAACATTATACTATTTTTAATTGTCTGATTGACAAATTTTCCTGCATTTGTTTTTTAAGCAGGATTTTTACATCTGCATTATATTTCAAGGAGAAAAATATGAAATACCGTAAAATGGGTTCACTGCCATGGGAAGTTTCAGCCCTCGGCTTTGGATGCATGCGTCTGCCAACAAAAAAAATCCTTCATAATGTTGATGAAAAAGCTGCCATTGAAATCATACGAAAAGGAATTGACCTGGGAATAAACTATGTCGATACAGCCTGGATGTACCATTTCGGACAAAGCGAAACTATACTTGGTAAAGCACTTAAAGATGGCTATAGGGAAAAAGTCAGGCTGGTAACGAAGATTCCCATGATATTTGTCAACAAAGAAGAAGATTTCGACAGATATCTGAATCAGCAGCTCGAGAGACTGCAGACTGATTATCTTGACATTTATCTTTTTCACATGCTTAACCAGGTAAACTTCGATAAAGTAAAGAAATTTGATTTTATAGAAAAAATGGAAAAGGCAAAGAAACAGGGGAAAATCCGCCATATCGGTTTTTCATTTCATGATACACTGCCAATTTTCAAGTCAATCATTGATTTCTATCCATGGGAGATGACTCAGATTCAGTATAACTATATGGACACATCAGTTCAGGCAACAACCGAAGGTCTGAAATACGCACACAGTAAAGGTATTGCAGTGGTTGTAATGGAACCGCTTAAAGGCGGTCAGCTTGCAAATCCACCCGCCGAATCCATGGCTGTAATTAATAATGCTGCTGTAAAACGCCCACCTGTTGACTGGGCACTTCAATTTTTGTGGAACAAACCTGAGATTTCGTGTGTACTCAGTGGAATGGGAAACAGAAAAATGGTAGAGGAGAACTGCGGGTATGCTGACAAATCGGGAATCGGGATTCTTTCAGAACAGGAAAACAGAGTCATTGATGAACTTGCCGAAATATACCGCAGAAAAATAATTGTTCCATGCACTGCCTGTAAATACTGCATGCCGTGTCCATCCGGAGTTGACATACCTCAAAACTTTGCACTGCTCAACAACAAGTCTCTTGGCGGCGGAAAAGCTTTTATGAACAAACTTATTCAGATGCAGATTATGAGCAGTTATAAAAAACTTGCTAAAAACAAGGCTGACCTTTCATCTGCAAAGAAAAGCGGCAGTGCATCACTTTGTATTAATTGTAAAGTATGTATTTCAAAATGCCCTCAGCAGATAAATATTCCTGATGAATTGCAGAAGGTAGTTGCTGTATTTGAAAAGAAAAAACCGGTGTCAAATTTCATCCGGACAGATTCCTGAGTTTTTTCATTATGATAACGTTGTAAAGACAAATTGATGTTTCTTATACATTTCTTTTCAACACAGCTGTTTTTTTGTATATTTTTAATTTCCCTGTTTTACCGCATCAAGGAATACTTCAATGAATTGCATCACACTCACCCTCAAAGACCTTATGAAGTCTGATAATTATATTCAATTGAAAAGTGGTGAATCCTACACAATTGATATTACTGACGGATCACCTCCGGCGACTTCAGATAGTGATGAAGATGATTCCTATATTATAAAACCTCCGGATGACAATCCTCCGCTGGAGTTTACAAATCCGGAAGACAACCAAAGTGATCAGGATCCCAGTCAAATCCTGCTTGTTGAATTTCAGGATAAACTATTCAGAACAAACAGTGCAGTTGTTCTTCCTGAGCAGGAGAATCCGCAATCAACTGATACCAGTCCGGCAGGACTTATCGCATCATGTATTCGTTATGCACAGGAATATCCGTCAAGAAAAATATTAGTAGCCGGACATACTGACACTCAAGGTAATCTTACCTACAATAAGAAGCTCTCAGGGTGGCGCGCACAATGCCTCGCTTCTTTACTTACAGGAGACGGTGACCTCTTCGCATCAATATGCTGCAACCGGGAGAGAATGCGGACATCCGATTACAAGCAGATCCTTGCATGGCTTGCAAAGACAAGAGGATGGGACTGTAATCCCGGAATAATCAATGACAGTCATGATGACAGGACACAGACTGCCCTCAATAACTTTCGTAAATCATACAATAGCGATGGTCCGGGTTCTTCATGGGCCCAGAAAATTACTGAATGGGGAGCTGCAGATACAGTTGAAACATGGAAAGCCTATTTTAACTGCTATGAAGAATTCATTGCAGATGAATTGGGAGTTGAACTCGGTACGCTTAACGATATGCGTAAGAAACTTTTATTTTACATTCCAAAAATCTGGGTCGGATGCAATGAATATCACCCCAGGGTTGCCAAAAATATTGATGAATTTCCCTGCGAGACAAATCGCAGGGTTGAAGTGCTTTTTTTAGATAGTAAAGCAAATCCGATACTCTACTGTTCAACTTCTCCAGACAGCTGCAATAAAGAAAATTGCGAATTGTACAGTGATAAATTTCCAAGAGAGATTCTGCCTCCGATGGTCAGTGCAAAAGAATTTACTGTAGAATGGGAAAAAACTGATCCTCCTGCATTCAAGGATGACAAAAGGAAATGCATTGCGACACTCAATAACGCTCCGGATGGAACAGCTGTGACTATTACCATTATGTCTAATTACAAAGGCAAGCAGTCACCTGTTGTCAAAGCATCGGCCTCACTTAAAAACAGTACAGCTGAAATTGAAAATGACTGCTGGTTTAATCCTAATGAAAAAATCGACCAGATTTCTCTTTCCGGCACTGAACAATTCAGTGAAGTGACCTTCTCTATCAGGGCGACTGTTACCGGGCGTGCTGCGGTTTCTTCAAAACCGCTTTCCTACTCTGACAAGGTTGATATTACATGTTACCAGGAAAATGGAAAAGATGTATCCGCAGACAGAGCTTATACACTTATGTCTCCTTATGGAATAATAAAGGGAAAGACCGCAGCTGATGGAACTGTTAAACTTGACAAACTGCCACCTGGCGGAGTACTTGTTGAACTTGACTAACTAAAGGGTTTATCATGGCAGAAATAATTAACGGAATCGCCGATATTCTATCAAAAAAAGTAAATGACTCAAAAACTCAGTATACTATTTTTTTTGATGAGGCTCCGCCGGCAGGAACACCTGATTTTAAATGTATTTATTATGAAAAAGGTTTTGACAATGAGCCTTTTGTCAATGTTGATATCATTTCAGCTGTCGAAGTCAGCAGTACTGTTTATCAAGTAACCATAAGACCACCGGGATTTTCAGGTGATATTGATATTGTCGCGACATGGAAAGATACAGTAAATTCAAATCCTGTTACCAGAATTAGAGACTGTTTATTCGAGGCAGGTACACCTGTCAATACACCTTCAACATTGCAGGAGAATAATCCTCCTCAGATATCTGTTGCAATCGCAGCCGGGGGAGAAACCAATACAACTGCAGCAGCGCCGTCTCCTCTTGATGCAACACATCTTGAAAGTATTATTAATGATATTTACAGCAGAATGAATACAGGGATCGGTCCTGCCTGGGAAAACGGCGGCTATACTTATTATTCAACAATACCGACAGATGCTATTGAGCTTGAGGAGTGCTGGGCTCAGCAGATTTCATCAATGATCTCCTTTGCTCCATATTACGGACCGGACTGGGCCTATGGTTTTGGCGGGAAAGAAAAAACAGTTTTCGAAGAATATGACGACGATACTGATCCGGGATATCCCATCTTTCTTGCATGTCAGCATTTATGTGACATGGCACTTTTAACCAGAGGAATAAATCTGACAAACGGTTTCCTTATCGGTGCAACCGGATGTGACCAGTCTTTCAAAAAAATCGCCAATGATCCTGCCTTTAAAGCCAAAGGCGCACGATATATCAGTGATCTTACTTATAACCATCTCGGCAATGCCATCAGCATGGGAGCCCCTGGAAAATCCTGGACCCTTACACCCGGTTCTGTATATGGTAAACAGGGGCATACAGCTTTTCTTTTAAGAGTATTTTCCAATGCGCGAAACGCGCAGTATCTTGACACTGCGGCAATGCATACAACAAGCGGTGAAATAACAGATGATAAGAAAAAGTATCTCAGAAAACTTGCCGGACGAAGAGAAAAATTAGGCGATGCATCCAAAGTATGCCCTGGAAATCATGATTATTCATTTATAAATCATACAAAACTTAAACGGGCAATGGCTGTTGATGGCAAGGAAGCCAATTACAAAGGGCTGCTGATACCGCCGCAGGTTTCTGTAAGTGAACTGACAACAGCAATTGACAAAGCGCGAATTGCGAGACCGCTTGGAATCGCCCGCCTGCTTTTGAAAGACAGAAGTTCCGGCAACAAAGTAATCTGGGCCAGTCCGATGCTTCCCATGTGGGAGAAACAGTCATCAAAAGTGGTCCCGTTTACTCTGACACTGCTTGCCTGGTCGCTCAGAAATCATCTTTATCATGAGTCAGTCGAAGCCTGCTGGCAGATTGACGCGCCGACTAAAGATCTTTTTACTTTAATAAAAAGTCAAAAAAGCAGTTTTGCCTTTAAAGGCTATGACTCAGGAAATGTTATAACTGATCGCAAGTCATTTCTTGATATTAGCAGCAGATCCAATGGAGAAATAGAATTTCCCTATCTTGTTAGTCTTGATGTAGCCACAAATACTGATTCAACACGGGGATCACGCACGCCATCAGGACTTGTTCTCGGAGGACGGGGAACAAAAGTTATTGCTGATGGTCTTGACGTTGACAACACAAAAATACCGGCCTATTTCAGAGGAGATTTTCCAAACTGATATTTTTAAAGTCTATTTTTTACTATTCTGATAATCATAAATATTTTCTAACTTCTTTTGTGTCGTAATTGACTCTCTGTTTCCTATTGTCTGGCATTTGTATATAATATCCAGCGGTAGAAAGAATGATTCCGTTTTCACTTTACCTCCAAGAATTCCTACCAGCTGCCCTTTAATATCATACACCGGACTTCCTGAACTGCCAAAACAGCTGGCAAAACCTGCATAAGCATATATTGCCTGTTTCCCGGTTGTGCACTCCGAAACCATCGGCCCCTGATTCAGTTTTGTCACATCTGCATAGGAAATATAGGTTGCAAATGGTTCCTTCTGACTCTCTTCCACCTGCAGTTTAGGGCTATACTCCTCTATGCAGCAAAGGGTTTGTCCGACACTGACAAGCGGATCTTTTGATCGGGGATCAGGCAGTGTCGCAGAATGGCCCAAAAAGTGGAAATCATCAACACCGGAGGTTTTATTCCATTCTATCTGGACTAATGCAAAATCCTCCTTGCAGGAATCCGAATTCTTTGGTCCCCACCAGCCAAGATCTCCCCTGAGATTTGCAACTGGTCGTGTTGTCTGCGCTTTGGGATTTGCAGTATCCACAGTTTTCTCTGTATACTCATTGAAAAAAACTATTTTCACCTGACGATTTGACATTTCGCTTGTTGAAAATGAATTAAATGTATGCATACACATAAGAACATAGTTGTAGTCAATAAGTACACAGCTTCCGACAAGATCGTTTTTCAAGAGGTCAAAACCTGCAAAAGGGCTGGCTGCTCCGCTTGATCTGATTTTTTTCGCTAACTCCTCTGATGCGATTATTGCCCCAGTATGTACTTTCTGGCGCTGAACAAAATTCCAGTTGAATGTATCCTTTGAAGTGATGCTTTTTTTAGAATTTACATGAACCGCCGTATATTTCAGCATTTATGATACCTTTACAGTTAAGATTCAATATTCAGACTTTTTAATCATATTGTCAGGATTAATTATATATCGGGTTGTCGCCGTCCGATGGTAATCTGGATGAAACCACCATTAATCCATTCTGTTCTGCAGTAAAAAAATAACTGATCTTCATGCCGTAATTTTCGGGTATTGCCGACTTGACAGTATCATTTGATGCTTCTTCAAACTGTGCTTCCGCTGTCCCATTGACAACTGTAGCCGACAGTGACAATCCAAGAGGTGTACACTCATTATCCCTTAAAAGCTGATATATCTCAAAATTTACAATTGATCCGTTTTTAAAACCGTTGTATTCAACTTTCAGATTTCTTTTTTGACAATGCAATGCGAGAAGCTCGGGGTTCTGCCACTCAACACGTAATTTTCTACCCCTGACCTCACTGTACGGCATATACAATTTGCACATTCTGCCATCACATGTTCCACTGACACACGCAACAGACGGCTTTTCACCTTTACTGAATAATAGAACTTCCACGCGTCTGTTCGATGCGCTTTCGAAATTATCATTTCCCGGACTGTCAATAGGATGATACTCCCCGCACCCCGCATATGGCTTGTCCGGAAATAGAAACCTGTTTTTAACATCTATTTTCTGCCTGAATTTATCTAAATTTTTTCTGTCAAGCATAAACCGGCTGCATATTTCAAGTTCATAGCAGTCAAATACTGCTCCCCATGTGTTTGGACCCCAGTCTCCATCCTCATCAATCTTTACGCCGGCGGGATTCTGCGCGAATTCATGATTATTGTAATTTTTCTGAAATGAACGTATTGTCTCAATCGAATTATAATTATTCATTTTCTGACTGCATGTCCACCCAAGTGTTGATGCGGCCCAGTCGGCAATCTGCATTTTACTTTTCTGAAGGATAGAAAGCTTCTTCTCCTGACTTGCGATATGAGGAGCATCGGCAACTGTTTTAAAAAGTTCTCTATCACCTGTAAGTATGGAATAAACTGATTTTGCACGCAGGAGCGAGAGCTCTATATTTGCAGAATCGGAGCCTACAGAATCAGTATGCCCTGTAATCAGAAGCATCTGATCGGAAAGTTCCAGCTGACGAAGTATCCGCTCAATTAAAACTATTCCTGATGAATGATGCACATATTCATTATTCTCCTTATGTTTACCATTATTATTTGGTAAAAACACTGTTGCATTGAAATGAAAATGTGTATCGCCGATTTCAAATGATTGCGGCACCGGCAGTGTTACCAGATCTTCGCCGCCCAGTTTGAATTTAACTGGCCCCGGAGGAATATCTTTTTCATGCAGACTACCCTCATTGTCAAGTTTGGCACTTTTTTTGTTTCCATCAGGAAGATAGAGTGTATACTCCCTTTCTTTCATC
>Ga0209800_10000555_pt1 | contig 55256 bp, 54 predicted proteins | sample Higcelweek8metaG_FD_187174 | JGI IMG/M metagenome (GOLD analysis project Ga0209800, IMG submission 187174) | Freshwater pond sediment microbial communities from the University of Edinburgh, under environmental carbon perturbations - High... | ecosystem: Environmental > Aquatic > Freshwater >...
TGAACCCGATCGAGATGGCCTTCTCCAAACTCAAGGCGCTGCTGAGAAAGGCGGCGGCGCGGACCGTGCCGGAGCTGTGGCAGAGCATTGGCGAGGCGATTGCACAGTTCTCGGCGCAGGACTGCAGGCACTACTTCGAGGCGGCCGGATATGAATCGGGATAAGGTAAAAATGCTCTAGAAACGCCAGACCGGCGTTCCCCTGAAACGGGCAGCCGGCTGCTGCGCCGGGTGGTCGGTAGGCCGATGGGTATCCCCTACCAGTTGCCCGGCGACCTCGGCAGAGGCCGGCATCCCCCATTGCGGGTTGGGTGCCCACTGGCGGTCACCGTCAGCACCGAGCACATCGGCACTCACGTGGATGAGACTCTTGGTTTTTTGCAGCTTCGCTGGCGTGCCCGTCACATCCGTACGCTCTCCCTCCGCGGCAACCGCATTGAGTAGCAGCCAGCAACAGGCTATACCCATGACGAGCACAGCATGCCCTCCCTTCGTCCCGAAGATTGAATGCCAACCCATAGCGCCTCCTGTCCATCGCTTTGCATGCCACCTGGCTGAACCAAGACAGCAGTGAATCCATTCGACCGAGTGCCCCGCAGGCAAGAAGAGATCGCTCGACCATTCTGCGGAGACAGGCGGCTACCGAAGAGAGCGGCACGCGTCCCATATGCCAGCCTCACGGAGAACTCGCCAACCAATCAACTCCGCCACATCCGCAACCGTTGTCGAACGATCGGACGATGCCGCCGAGGTAAAAAGCCGGATGAAACAATCGCCCGCGGCCGGAAGTCGACTAACCGGATGAAACTGCCAAAAGTCTGCTGCGGATAAAACATGACACGGCATCCGATTGCCTCCTTGCAATGATGCAACCACTCGATAAAACGCTGGCCGCACCTGATATTGAAACGAGCACGGCCAAATCCCTCACCATCTCTCGTTAAAATAAAAAGATATATCCAGTACAAAACAGTCCTGAAGATATATGCCGCAAAGTCATGGGTAATCCAACGCCGACATCGACCCGCCGGAGACTTCATGAATAGACATGAACTTCATCATCGCTGCCGGTATGCCTGCTCTGCAGACGGCGCAGAGCGCCCGCGACCGCACAGTATCGGCACCTTGCATCAGGCCAACCCGGTACATGGCCACAACAGCACGGTCCGCCCACGCACTCTCGAACGCACCTGCCACTCAGGATAGCCGGAGATTGTCATGGCAACATGCCATAAACTACTGACGAATCTCCGAACGCAATCGACCGTGAGTAATCAAAGTACCGGCAACTACTCAACTCAACGCACTGAAACCAGCATGGGCGTACTAAACGAAAATTCATCATCGCGACGAAATTACCCAAGCTGCCCAAACGGAACCATAGACCTATCTGAGAATGATGGCCAGTCCACTCATGCTCATAGCAGATAGCCATAAATGCTTGCTGACGAATGGATCGATCGAAACGGTACATGGTTGAACATTGGTAATACTGGACAGTGACCAACCAGACTCGGTCGCGAAATATCAGCAATCCCGACCTGGGAACTGCAGGAACCCTGCAACGGCGTCCGCAGCTGCATCGAGATGCCGTTCGTGGGTCATACCGGAAGCCTTGAGCGGTTTCAGGTCGTGGTCGGCCGCAGCCAGCCAGTGCAGGCGTATTGCCGCAGACAAGGGATACCCCATAACCGTAGCCCGATTGCCCATGGCGTCCCGCTCTCCCTGAACGATCAGGGTCGGCGTTGCGATCTCCGCCAGGTGGGCCGTCCTCGGCCTGTCCATCTTGCCGGCAGGATGAAAGGGATAGCCCAGGCAGACGAGCGCATCGGCCTCCAGTTCGTCCGCCAGCAGACTTGCCATGCGCCCGCCCATGGACTTGCCGCCGATCGCCAAGGGGCCGGAGATCCGCTCGCGCAACAGGCCATGGGTTTCGCGCCAGCAGTCCAGCAAGCGGATCTGTGGGTCCGGGGGCCGCCTGCCAGCGCCTTGCCGCCGTGCTGCCATATAAGGGAACTCGAATCGCACCACCGCGATCCCACGGGCCGCAAGGCGCTCGGCCATGCTCGCCATGAGTGCGCTATCCATAGGTGCGCCGGCGCCATGGGCCAGAATCAGAGAGGCGCGCGGCGGAGAATCCAGGGGACGGTTCCATAGCCACTGCCCAATCTCATTAGCGCCCTGCGGGCATTGACCTAAGTCAATACAGACCCCCTGCCCATTCACCATCCTTTCACCGTTTTAAAAACGCCAATTTCCATGACGAAGCCTGAACATGACAGATAGCCCGCCAGAGGGGTACGGATGCCCCCCAGAATGCAACAAGATATCGCACCGTGGACCACCAGCCCCATTGTTCGACGTTCCGCGATCTAAACTCTTCGAAATAACTTCGAGACACTTATTCATTGGCCTGGAGTCCTTCTCGAATCGACCCCACTGGCCGGGCCTGTTCGCAAACAGGGTCGAGCTTTTTGCTGCTGGGCCTATTTAACGCAGATCACGACGGTTCGTGCGTTGCAATGGTTCGCCCCATTCTGCATAGTCGCCGCCGTTTTTTGCCTTCGAAAACCTCCATTAACCGTGGAAACCTTAAGCATGAGCACAGCATCGAGTCAGACTGCTTATAACTATAAGGTGGTCCGCCAGTTCGCCATCATGACGGTGATCTGGGGGGTCATCGGGATGGGACTTGGGGTCCTGATCGCCGCCCAGCTGGTGTGGCCGGAACTGAACCTCAACCTCCCATGGACCAGCTTCGGCCGCCTGCGGCCGCTGCACACCAATGCGGTAATCTTCGCCTTCGGCGGATGCGCCCTGTTCGCCACCTCGTACTACGTGGTGCAGCGGACCTGCCACACGCGCCTGATCTCCGACAGCCTGGCGGCCTTCACCTTCTGGGGCTGGCAGGCCGTGATCGTGCTGGCGGTGATCACCCTGCCGCTGGGCCTGACCAGCAGCAAGGAGTACGCCGAGCTGGAGTGGCCGATCGACATCCTGATCGCGGTCGTCTGGATCACCTATGCGGTGGTCTTCTTCGGCACCGTCATCAAGCGCAAGACCAAGCACATCTACGTGGGCAACTGGTTCTACGGCGCGTTCATCCTGGTCACCGCCATGTTGCACATCGTCAACAACATGGAGCTGCCGGTTTCCTGGTTCAAGTCCTACTCCCTCTACTCCGGCGCCACCGATGCGATGGTCCAGTGGTGGTATGGCCACAATGCCGTGGGCTTCTTCCTGACCACCGGCTTCCTCGGCATGATGTACTACTTCGTGCCCAAGCAGGCCGAACGCCCGGTCTACTCCTACCGCCTGTCCATCGTCCACTTCTGGGCGCTGATCACCCTCTACATCTGGGCCGGCCCGCACCACCTGCACTACACCGCCCTGCCGGACTGGGCGCAATCCCTCGGCATGGTGATGTCGGTCATCCTGCTGGCACCGAGCTGGGGCGGCATGATCAACGGCATGATGACCCTGTCGGGCGCCTGGCATAAGCTGCGCAACGACCCGATCCTGCGCTTCCTGGTGGTCTCCCTGGCCTTCTACGGCATGTCCACCTTCGAAGGCCCGATGATGGCGATCAAGACCGTCAACGCCCTCTCCCACTACACCGACTGGACCATCGGCCACGTCCATGCCGGCGCCCTCGGCTGGGTCGCCATGGTGTCCATCGGCTCGCTGTACCACCTGATTCCGAAGGTCTTCGGCCGCGAGCAGATGCACAGCGTCAACCTGATCAACGCGCACTTCTGGCTGGCTACCATCGGCACCGTGCTGTACATCGCTTCCATGTGGGTCAACGGCATCACCCAAGGTCTGATGTGGCGCGCCGTGAACCAGGACGGCACCCTGACCTATTCCTTTGTCGAAGCACTGGAAGCCAGCCACCCGGGCTTCATCGTGCGGATGATCGGCGGTGCCTTCTTCGTCGTCGGCATGCTGCTGATGGCCTATAACACTTGGCGCACCGTGCGCGTCGCCAAGCCTGCCGAATACGAAGCCGCTGCCCGAATCGTCGAGGTTGCCCACTAATGAAGCACGAAGTACTCGAAAAGAACATTGGCCTGCTGGGCCTGTTCATGGTCGCCGCCGTCAGCATCGGCGGCCTGACCCAGATCGTTCCGCTGTTCTTCCAGGACGTCGTCAACGAGCCGGTGGAGGGCATGAAGCCCTATACCGCCCTGCAGCTGGAGGGGCGCGACATCTATATCCGGGAAGGCTGCGTCAGTTGCCACTCGCAGATGGTTCGCCCGTTCCGCGCCGAAACCGAGCGTTACGGCCACTACTCGGTTGCCGGCGAAAGCGTCTGGGACCACCCGTTCCTCTGGGGATCCAAGCGTACCGGTCCCGACCTGGCTCGCGTGGGCGGTCGCTACTCCGACGAATGGCAGCGCGCGCACTTGATGAATCCGCGCAACGTGGTGCCGGAGTCGAAGATGCCCGCCTACCCCTGGCTGGTCGAGCACGAGCTGAACGGCATGCATACCGCCGGCAAGATGGAGGCCATGCGTACCCTCGGCGTGCCCTACACCGACGAAGACATCGCCGGCGCCAAGGAGGCCGTCAAGGGCAAAACCGAACTGGATGCCCTGGTGGCCTACCTCCAGGTACTCGGCACCTCCATCAAAACCAAACGGTAACGCATCATGGATATCGGGACTCTTCGCGGACTGGGCACCGCTCTGGTGCTGATCGCCTTCGTGGGAATGCTGATCTGGGTCTTCAGCAGCAAACGCCAAAAGGGCTTCGACGAAGCCGCCAATCTGCCCTTCGCCGATGAGCCCGAGTCCGGAAAGCGTGACGACAAAGCGTCTAGGAGCAAGAACGAATGACTTCATTGACTTCATTCTGGAGTTCGTACATCACCCTGCTGACCCTCGGGACCATCGTCGCCGTTACCTTGCTGCTGTTCGCGACCCGCAAAGGCGAGCGCAAGGGCAGCACCGATCAGACCATGGGACACTCCTTCGACGGGATCGAGGAGTATGACAATCCGCTGCCCAAGTGGTGGTTCTGGTTGTTCCTTGGCACCGTGATCTTCGCGGTCGGCTACCTGGCCCTCTACCCGGGACTGGGCAACTGGAAAGGCGTGCTGCCTGGCTACGAAGAAGGCTGGACCGGCGTGAACCAGTACCGGAAGGAAATGGCCAAGGCCGAGGAGCAATACGGCCCGCTGTTCAAGAAATATGCCGCCATGCCGATCGAGGCACTCGCCAAGGACGAGCAGGCGCTGAAGATGGGCGGTCGCATCTTCGCCTCCACCTGCTCGGTGTGCCACGGCTCCGACGCCAAGGGCGCCCATGGCTTTCCCAACCTGACGGACAACGACTGGCTGTACGGCGGCGAACCGGCAACCATCGAGACCACCATCATGGAGGGCCGCAAGGCTGCCATGCCGGCCTGGCTTGATGTGATCGGCGAAGACGGCATCAAGAACACCGCCGCCTACGTCCGCAGCCTGTCCGGCCTGAAGCAGGCGGAAGACGCCCGGGTCAACCTTGCCGAAGGCCAGAAGATCTTCCAATCCAACTGCGCGGTCTGCCACGGCCCCGAGGGCAAGGGTCAACACGCCATGGGGGCGCCCAACCTGACCGACAGCGTGTGGCTCTATGGCTCGAGCCTCACCAACGTTCAGCAGACCCTGCGCTATGGACGCAACGGCAACATGCCGGCTCACAAGGAGTTCCTGGGCAACGACAAGGTCCACCTGGTAGCTGCGTACGTGTACAGCCTGTCGAACAAAGCCACGGGGAAATGATCGCCTGCAGGAGCGACCAGTGGTCGCACCTGCAGTCGACCCGCCAGGCTTACAATCTACCAAAAGGTAAACTGATTACGGCCGATCCCGCATCGGCCGGATCACCCTCCAACGCCGTGGTAAGCATTGATGAGCGAGCAAATTCCCGTCCGAGACGACACCCCAAGGGCCCAAGACAGCGACAGCGTCGATCTCTACGCCCAGCGCGAAAAAATCTACACCCGCGCCTTTACCGGCCTGTACCGCAACCTGCGGCGCGTCGGCGGCCTCGTACTCTTCATACTCTTTTTCGGCACCGCCTGGCTGAACTGGGATGGCCGCCAGGCCGTGTGGTGGGACCTGCCGGAGCGCAAGTTCTACATCTTCGGCGCCACCTTCTGGCCGCAGGACTTCATGCTGCTGTCCTGGCTGCTGATCATCTGCGCCTTCGGCCTGTTCTTCGTCACCGTCTTCGCCGGGCGCGTCTGGTGCGGCTACACCTGTCCGCAGAGCGTCTTCACCTGGGTCTACATGTGGGCGGAGAAGGTCACCGAAGGTGACCGCAACCAGCGCATGAAGCTGGACAAGGCCGCCATGAGCGGCCGGAAAGCCCTCCGCAAGACGGCCAAGCACGGCATCTGGCTGGGGGTCGCCCTGCTCACGGCGATCACCTTCGTCGGCTACTTCACCCCCATTCGCCAGCTGGTCCCGGATCTGCTGAGCCTCGATGTCGGCGGCTGGGCCCTGTTCTGGATCGCTTTCTTCACCCTGGCCACTTACGGCAACGCCGGCTTCCTGCGGGAACAGGTATGCATCTACATGTGTCCCTACGCCCGCTTCCAGAGCGTGATGTTCGACAAGGACACGCTGATCGTCTCCTACGATCCGACCCGCGGCGAAAAACGCGGCCCGCGCAAGAAAGGCATCGACTACCGAGCCCAAGGCCTGGGTGACTGCATCGACTGCACCCTGTGCGTCCAGGTCTGCCCCACCGGCATCGACATCCGCGACGGCCTGCAGTTCGAGTGCATCGGCTGTGCCGCCTGCGTCGACGCCTGCGACTCCATCATGGAGAAGATGAGCTACCCCAAGGGGCTGATCAGCTACACCACCGAACACAACCTGTCCGGCCAGGAAACCCACCTGCTGCGTCCGCGCCTGATCGGCTACGCCATCGCCCTGATCGCCATGATCGGCCTGTTCGGTTACGCCCTGTCCACCCGCTCGCTGGTCGAGCTGGACGTGCTGAAGGACCGGGTACTCTTCCGCGAGAATAGCGAGGGACGCATCGAGAACGTCTATACCCTGAAAATCATGAACAAGGCCCAGCGCGACCTCACCTTCGTGATCGACGCGGCGGGCCTGGACGGTCTGATCTACGAAGGCCAGCGCGAAGTGAAGGCCGCTGCAGGCGAAATCCTGTCGCTCCCGGTGGAGCTGTCCATCGACCCGGAGAAGCTGCCCTCCAGCACCAACGAGATCGTTTTCAAGGTACAGTCCGCAGACGATCCGAGCATTCACCAAGACGCCGAAAGCCGCTTCACCGGCCCCAGCGTCCGCTAGCCAAGGTAACGCATGCACTCGACAAACAGCGAAATCAGCCGGTGGTACACGCAGTTCTGGGCCTGGTTCGTCATCGCGATCCTCCTCTGCTCGGTGGTTCTGGGGACCAGTCTGCTGGTGATCTCCATCCGCGAGGCGGACAGCCTGGTGGTGGACAACTACTACGATGCCGGCAAGGGCATCAACACCTCGCTGGAGCGGGAACACCTCGCTCGTCGCCTGGGTATGCGGGCCCGGCTCGTGCTCCATGAAGAGAGCGGTGTCGCCGAGATCCACTTGATCGGCAACAGCCGCCCTCCTCAATTGGTCCTCAACCTGATCTCCCCGACCCAACGGGACAAGGACCGACGCATCGTGCTGCAGCCGCAGACCGGGGAACTCTATCGAGGACAGATGCAGGACCCGGTGCAGGGACGCCGCTTCGTCGAGATCCTCGGCCAGGAAGGCGGACAGGACTGGCGCCTGTTCGAGGAGAGAACCCTCGAATCCGGCGTCCCCTCCGAACTGGGCAACTAAGCCGATGCGGCGGCAGACACCTGCCGTCGCATCGGCCGCGACCCGGCATCCCACCCTGCAGCTCGGCGACCTCCGTCCATGGCCAGCCTCACCACCTGCTACCACTGCGGCCTGCCGGTTCCTGCCGGCAGCCGCTTCCAGGCCCACGTACTGGGCGAATCCCGCGAGATGTGCTGCCCCGGTTGCCAGGCCGTGGCCGAAGCGATCGTTGCCGGCGGCCTGGAGGGCTACTACAGGCACCGCAGCGAGAACGCCGCCAACCCCGAGGCCCTGCCCCAGACGCTCGGCGAGGAGCTGGCACTCTATGATCGCGCCGACGTTCAGCAGCCCTTCGTCCAGCACGAGGGCGAGCTGGCCAGTACCTGCCTGCTGATCGAGGGCGTCAGTTGCGCTGCCTGCGGCTGGCTGATCGAGAAGCACCTGCGCAGCCTGGACGGCGTTGCCGAGGCCACCCTCAACCTGTCCAACCACCGCCTGCACGTCCGCTGGAAGGATAGCCAGGTGTCCCTCAGCACCCTGCTCGAAGCACTGCGCCGGATCGGCTACGCCGCCCATCCCTATCAGCCGGACCGGGCCGCCGAGCAGTTGGCCCGGGAAAACCGCCGTGCGCTGAGACAGCTGGGCGTTGCCGGCCTGCTGTGGTTCCAGGTGATGATGGCCACCATGGCCACCTGGCCGGAGTTCAACCTCGACCTCTCGGCGGGAATGGACAAGCTCCTCCGCTGGGTCAGCCTGATCCTCACCACCCCCATCGTCTTCTACAGCAGCGTCGACTTCTTCAAGGGAGCCTGGCGCGACCTACGCACGCACCACCTGACCATGGACGTGTCCGTCAGCCTGGCGATCGGCGGCGCCTATGCGGCCGGCATCTGGTCGACCCTGACCGGCCAGGGAGAACTCTATTTCGACGCCGCCGGCATGTTCGCCCTGTTTCTTCTCGCCGGGCGCTTTCTCGAGCGCCGAGCCCGCGAGCGCACCGCCGCGGCCACCGCGCAACTGGTCAACCTGCTGCCGCCCTCCTGCCTGCGTCTCGATGACGAGGGACGCAGCGAACGCATCCTGCTCAGGGAACTCGGAGTGGGCGACCGCGTGCTGGTGCCACCGGGCAACCTGCTGCCGGCCGACGGCCGTATCATCGCAGGGCAGTCCAGCGTCGACGAATCGCTGCTGACCGGCGAATACCTGCCGCACCCCTGCGCCCCGGGCGACGCCGTCACCGCCGGAACACTGAACGTGGAAGGCCCGCTGACCATCGAAGTCCAGGCATTGGGCGACGATACCCGCCTCTCGGCGATCGTTCGCCTGCTCGAGCGCGCTCAGGCCGACAAGCCCCGGCTCGCCGAACTGGCCGACCGGGTGGCGCAGTGGTTCCTGCTCGCCGTGCTGGGCGTGGCCACGCTGGTCGGCCTGATCTGGTGGCAGATCGATGCGGAGCGAGCCTTCTGGGTCGTACTCGCCCTGCTCGTCGCCACCTGTCCTTGCGCCCTGTCGCTGGCCACCCCCACGGCCCTCACCGCGGCCACCGGCAACCTGCACAGGCTGGGCCTGCTGCTGACCCGCGGGCACGTGCTGGAAGGTCTGAACGGTATCGACACGGTGGTCTTCGACAAGACCGGCACCCTCACCGAAGGACGCCTGACCCTGCGCGAGGTGCATCCTCTGCGCGAACTGGACGGCAACGCCTGCCTGGCGCTGGCTGCCGCGCTGGAAAACCGCTCCGAACACCCGATCGCCCGCGCCTTCGGCCGCGCGCCCCAGGCGGCCGAACGGGTCGACAGCACGCCGGGGAAAGGCCTGGAAGGGCTCGTCCAAGGCCGGGACCTGCGCATCGGCCAGCCGGCCTTCGTCGCCACGCTCTACGGCCAGCCGGCACCGCCGATTCCCGGCGAGCAGGGCCAATGGCTGCTGCTGGGCGACCGACAGGGCGCACTGGCCTGGCTGGTGCTCGACGACCGCCTGCGCGAAGATGCCCCCGCCCTGCTCGAGGCCTGCCGCGCACGCGGCTGGCGGACCCTGCTGCTCTCGGGCGACAGCTCGCCGATGGTCGCCGAAGTGGCCCAGCGGCTGGGTATCGACGATGCCCGAGGCGGCCTGACGCCGGATGCCAAGCTCGCCGTGCTCAGGCAGTTGCACGCACAAGGGCATCGCGTCCTGATGCTCGGCGACGGGGTGAACGACGTTCCGGTACTGGCCGGCGCGGACATCAGCGTGGCGATGGGCTCGGCCACCGACTTGGCGAAGACCAGTGCCGATGCCATCCTGCTCTCCAATCGCCTGGACACGCTGGTACAGGCCTTCGCCCTCGCCCGCCGCACCCGCCGCATCATCATCGAGAACCTGGCCTGGGCCGGCCTGTACAATGGCCTGATTCTGCCCTTTGCCGCCCTCGGCTGGATCACCCCGCTCTGGGCCGCGATCGGGATGTCGCTGAGCTCCCTGCTGGTGGTTCTGAACGCTCTGCGGCTGACCCGCGGCGCCTGAGCCGCCGCAAGACAGGAGCACGTATATGGCTGCGCTCTATGTAATGATCCCGGTCGCCCTGGTCGTGGTCGCCCTGGCCATCTGGCTGCTTTTCTGGGCCATCGACAATGGCCAGTACGACGACCTCGACAGTCCGGCCCACAATATCCTCTTCGACGACGAGGACCCCTCGCACAAGGCCGGGCAGGCCGAAGCCGAGAACCCAACCAAGCGGGACGAGGCCCCCCCACGTGCCTGAACTGCTTCCGCTGCTCGTCTCGGCCACGATCCTCGGGCTTTTGGGCGGCGGGCATTGCCTGGGCATGTGCGGCGGCCTGATGGGTGCCCTGACCCTGGCCATTCCGCCCGAGCAGCGGAGTCGCCGCCTGCGGCTGCTGCTGGCCTACAACCTCGGGCGAACCCTCAGTTATGCCACGGCGGGTCTGCTGATCGGCCTGGGCGGCTGGGCCGTAGCCAACAGTCCGGCGGCCTCCGCCCTGCGCATCGTCGCTGCCCTGCTGCTGATCGCCATGGGCCTCTACCTGGCCGGCTGGTGGAGCGGACTGACCCGCCTCGAAGCCGTCGGCCAAGGACTCTGGCGCCATCTCCAGCCGGTCGCCTCCCGCCTGCTACCGGTCGACAGCCTACCCCGCGCCCTGCTGCTCGGCGCACTCTGGGGCTGGCTGCCCTGCGGACTGGTCTATAGCACCCTGCTCTGGGCGGCGAGCCAGGGCAACGCCCTGGACAGCGCCCTGCTGATGCTCGCCTTCGGTCTCGGCACCTGGCCGCTGCTGCTCGCCACCGGTCTGGCCGCCGAACGCCTGGCCGCCTGGCTCCGCCGGCGGCATGTGCGGATCGCCGGTGGCCTGCTGGTGATCCTGTTCGGTTTCTGGACACTTCCCGGGCCTCACCAGGCGTGGCTGAAAGGACACCACCGTCACGGCGCAACCCACCCGACGCCGGCGCCATCGCCGCACTTCAGCCCGGCGGCGACAACCGACAACCGTGGTTGATACAAATCAAGATGCTTTCCGGCAGCATTCTTTTAGACTCCCCCCACAGTCTGCCCATACCGGAATACCCCTATGCCTGCTCCGATCAAATGGGATACCAACCTGATTCGCCGCTACGATCAGGCGGGTCCGCGCTACACCTCATACCCCACGGCAGTGCAATTCCAGCCAGGCGTGGGCTCCTTCAAACTGCTCAACGCCCTGCGCGAAAGCCGCCAGGCCAAACGCCCGCTGTCGCTCTACATACACGTCCCGTTCTGCGCACACGTCTGCTACTACTGCGCCTGCAACAAGGTCATCACCAAGGATCGCGGCCGCGCCCTGCCCTATCTCGAGCGCCTGGAAAAGGAAATCGACATCGTCAGCCGCCACCTGTCCCCGCAACAGCAGGTCGAGCAATTGCACCTGGGCGGCGGCACCCCGACCTTCCTCAGTCACGGCGAGCTGCAGCGGTTGATGGAGTTTCTGCGTCAGCGCTTCAGCTTTGCCGAAAACGGCGACTTCAGCATCGAGATCGATCCCCGCGAAGCCGACTGGTCGACCATGGGGCTGCTCCGCGAACTGGGCTTCAACCGGATCAGCCTGGGCGTGCAGGACCTCGACCCCGAGGTCCAGCGTGCGGTGAACCGCCTGCAGAGCCTGGAGGAAACCCGTGCCATCGTCGAAGCCGCGCGGACCCTGGAGTTCCGCTCGATCAACGTCGATCTCATCTACGGCCTGCCCAAGCAGACCCCGGAAACCTTCGCCCGCACCGTCGAGGAGATCATCGCCCTGCAGCCCGACCGGCTGTCGGTGTTCAACTACGCCCACCTGCCGGAGCGTTTCAAGCCGCAGCGACGAATCAGCGCCGCCGACCTGCCAGCACCCGCCGACAAGCTGAGCATGCTGCACAACAGCATCGAACAGCTGACCGCCGCCGGCTATCAGTACATCGGCATGGACCATTTCGCCCTTCCGGACGACGAGCTATCCATCGCCCAGGAGGACGGCAGGCTGCAGCGCAACTTCCAGGGCTACACTACCCACGGCCATTGCGACCTGATCGGCCTGGGAGTTTCGTCCATCAGCCAGATCGGCGACCTCTACAGCCAGAACGAGAGCGACATCGACGCCTATCAGGGCCGCCTCGACAACGACCAACTGCCGACCGCCCGCGGTCTGCAATGCAATGCCGACGACCGGATCCGCCGCGCGGCCATCCAGAAGCTCATCTGCGACTTCCAGCTGGACTTCGCCAGCATCGAGCAGCAGTTCGGCATCGTCTTCCGGGACTATTTCGCCGACCTCTGGCCACAGCTGCAAAGCATGACCCGCGACGGGCTGATCGCCCTGACCCCGCAAGGTATCGAAGTCCTGCCCGCCGGACGCCTGCTGGCTCGCTCGATCTGCATGCTTTTCGACTATTATCTGGTCGAGCATAACCGCCAGCGCTTTTCCCGTATCATCTGAGCCACGCCGTTCCGGGACACCTCTGTACCTCCCGGAACGGTGTTCTGAGGACGATGATTTCCCGGGTTAAGACTTTTTGTCAGTTGACTGAGGCCTGGGGTATGATCCTCGGGCAAAGAGCATCACAAGTAAGAGAAAGTTGCCCATGTCGGATAAATCCAAGGTACGCCCCGTGCATCATATCCGCTGTCAGGACTGCAGTCTGGCGGCCTTGTGCCTACCGATTTCGCTCAACTTCGAGGACATCGATGCCTTGAACGAGATCGTCAAACGCGGCAAGCCGATCAAGAAGGGCGAATTCCTCTTCCGCCAGGGCGACGGCTTCGGCTCGGTGTTCGCCGTGCGCTCCGGCTCGCTCAAGACCTTCAGTGTCAGCGACAACGGCGAAGAGCAGATCACCGGTTTCCACCTGCCCAGCGAGCTGGTCGGACTTTCCGGCATGGACAGCGACAGCTGCCCGGTTTCCGCACAGGCACTGGAGACCACCTCGGTCTGCGAAATCCCCTTCGAACGCCTGGACGAGCTGGCTCTGCAACTGCCCCAGCTACGTCGCCAGCTGATGCGGGTCATGAGCCGGGAGATTCGCGATGACCAGCAGATGATGCTGCTGCTCTCGAAGAAAACCGCGGACGAACGCATCGCCACCTTCCTGATCAACCTTTCCTCGCGCTTCCGGGCACGCGGCTTCTCCGCCAACCACTTCCGCCTGGCGATGTCGCGCAACGAAATCGGCAATTATCTGGGGCTGGCCGTCGAAACCGTGTCGCGCGTATTCAGCCGCTTCCAGCAGAATGAGCTGATTGCCGCGGAAGGCAAGGAAGTGACCATTATCAATCCCATCGAACTCTGCTCCCTGGCAGGCGGGAACATGGAAGCCTGACCCCTCAGGAAGACACGCACCAACGCCTCTCCAGCCCCTCTGCAAACACGAATGCGGAGGGAGCTTCGAACCCCTACGCCTCGCTCCAGCGCATCCAGCCCTGCCGACACCTCCGCCCAACATCGCCTGCCTCCTCCCCAAGCGCCTTTCCGGAAAACCACCACACCCTGCGCCTGCATACCCGCAAAAGGCCACTGCCTTGCCTTTATGTCGCACCCTACCAAAGGCTTAAACGCACGCCAGTACAGAAAAGTCAATATGCAACATTTGGCTTATTTATCATATACTTATAGCGCCTGATCGAGGCGTCTGGCCCCCTCTAAATACCCCCTCCAAGCAGCAAAAACGGACAACTTTCATTGACCTGCGTCAATTGGTCACTACCGACCGCCGCAAAATCTTGATTTATTTGACATGGATCAACGTGCCGACCCCTCGTCGACCGTTGGCCGACCAGCCTTTTGGAGCTGCCCACATGTCTCAACCGCCCAAATCTTCGCCTTGGCGTATTCCTCTGGTTCGGGAGCTTGCTGTCATCCTCGCGATCAAGCTGGGTGTGATACTCGGCATCAAGGCACTCTGGTTCACGGAACCGACAGTGCCTAAAGACGGTACCGAGAAGGTCAGCGAGCGACTGTTTGGCAGTGTGGCAGTGCAACATCAATCCCCGACCGAGGAGAGTCCCTGATGATCTCGGAATCCGTCGTAGACCTATCGCGTCTGCAGTTCGCCATGACGGCGCTGTACCACTTCCTGTTCGTACCACTAACCCTAGGGATGACTTTCCTGCTTGCCATCATGGAGTCGGTCTATGTAATGACCGGCAAGCAGGTCTACAAGGACATGGTGAAGTTCTGGGGCAAGTTGTTCGGTATCAACTTCGCTCTCGGTGTCACCACCGGCCTGACCATGGAATTCCAGTTCGGTACCAACTGGGCCTACTACTCCCACTACGTGGGTGACATCTTCGGTGCGCCGCTGGCCATCGAAGGTCTGATGGCCTTCTTCCTGGAATCCACCTTCATCGGCCTGTTCTTCTTCGGCTGGGATCGCCTGTCCAAGATCCAGCACCTGTCGGTGACCTGGCTGGTAGCGCTCGGTTCCAACCTGTCCGCCCTGTGGATCCTGGTGGCCAACGGCTGGATGCAGAACCCGGTCGGCGCGGAGTTCAACTTCGAGACCATGCGGATGGAGCTGGTGGACTTCGGTGCTCTGCTCCTCAACCCGGTAGCTCAGGTCAAGTTCGTCCATACCGTCGCCTCCGGCTACGTGACCGGCGCCGTGTTCGTACTGGCCATCTCCAGCTATTACCTGCTGAAAAAGCGCGACCTGGGCTTTGCCCGCCGCTCCTTCGCCATCGCTTCTGCCTTCGGCATGGCCTCCATCCTCTCGGTCCTCGTGCTCGGCGACGAGTCCGGCTACGAAGTCGGCGAGGTCCAGAAAGCCAAGCTTGCCGCCATCGAAGCCGAGTGGGACACCCATCCGGCACCGGCCAGCTTCACCCTGTTCGGCTTCCCGAACGAGGAAACGCAGCATACCGACTTCGCCGTCAGGATCCCGTTTGCCCTGGGCATCATCGCCACCCGCTCGCTGGATGAGCAGGTCATCGGCATCAAGGACCTGATCATCGAGAACGAAGCCCGCATCCGCAACGGCATGGTCGCCTACGGCCTGCTGGAAGAGCTGCGCGCTGGCGACAAGACCCCGGAAAAGATCGCGGCCTTCAACGAGGTCAAGGAAGACCTGGGCTACGCCCTGCTCCTGAAGAAGTACACCCCGAACGTGGTCGATGCTTCCGAAGCGCAGATCAAACAGGCTGCCAAGGACACCATCCCCAGCGTGTTCAGCATGTTCTGGACCTTCCGCGCCATGGTTGCCTCCGGCCTCGTGATGCTCGTCCTGTTCGCCTGCGCCTTCTGGGCCTCGGCTCGCAAGAACGAGGAGTCCAAGCCTTGGCTGCTCAAGTTCGCCCTGTACAGCCTGCCGCTGCCGTGGATTGCCACCCAGACCGGCTGGTTCGTAGCCGAGCATGGCCGTCAGCCCTGGACCATCGGTGGCGTACTGCCCACCCACCTGTCCGCTTCCAGCCTGACCACCAACGACCTCTGGGGCTCGCTGTTCGCACTGATCGCGTTCTACACCGTGCTGCTGGTGGTCGAGATGTATCTGATGATCCGCTTCGCCCGTCTCGGCCCGTCGAGCCTGCACACCGGTCGCTACCACTTCGAGCAACCGGGTAATGCACTGCACGGCGGCCAAGCCCACGGGGAAGGCCATCAATCAGTAAACGCCTAAGGAAAACGCCATGTTTGATTACGAAACACTAAAATTGATCTGGTGGGGCTTGATCGGTGTGCTGCTGATCGGCTTTGCCCTAACCGACGGCTTCGACATGGGGGCCATGGCGATCATGCCCTTCGTCGCCAAGACCGATAACGAGCGCCGCATCGCGATCAACACCATTGCCCCCCACTGGGACGGCAACCAGGTGTGGTTCATCACCGCCGGTGGCGCCCTGTTCGCCGCCTGGCCGCTGGTTTACGCCACGGCCTTCTCCGGCATGTACTGGGCCCTGCTGCTGGTGCTCTTCGGTTTGTTCTGCCGCCCTGTGGGTTTCGACTACCGAAGCAAGCTGGAGAACAAGAAGTGGCGCGAGATCTGGGACTGGGCGCTGTTCGCTGGTGGCGCTCTGCCGGCCCTGCTGTTCGGGGTAGCGTTCGGCAACCTGTTCCTCGGCCTGCCGTTCCGCTTTGACGAGACGATGCGCTCTCACTTCGAAGGCTCCTTCTTCAGCCTGCTGCATCCCTTCGCGCTGCTGGCCGGCGTCGTGAGCCTGAGCATGCTCAGCGCCCACGGCGGTTCCTGGCTGATGCTGCGTACCGAAGGCGAGCTGTACGAGCGTTCGTGCAAGGCTACCCGGCTGTGCGCCATGGTGTTCCTCGGCGGCTTCTTCATCTGCGGCGTCTGGCTGCTGCTGGGCATCGACGGCCTGAACCTGGTCGACAACTTCGATCCCAACGCCGCACTGAATCCGCTGGTCAAGCAGGTCACCCTGGATAACAGCGGCTGGCAAACCAACTACGTGCGCTACCCCCTTACCCAGTTCGCTCCGCTGCTGGGTCTGGTTGGCGGCGCGCTGGCCCTGATGGGCGCGCAGACCAAGCGCAACGGCCTGGCCTTCCTGGGTACCAGCCTGGCGATCGTTGGCGCCATCCTCACCGCAGGCTTCGCCCTGTTCCCGTTCGTGATGCCGTCGGCCATCGACCCGGTCTCCAGCCTGACTGTCTGGGATGCCGTATCCAGCAAGAAAACCCTGGGGATCATGCTGATCGCTGCCATCATCTTCGTGCCGATCATCCTGGGCTACACCCTGTGGTGCTACTGGCGCATGTGGGGCAAGCTGAACGACCAGACCATCGAGGCCAACCCGCACGGCCTGTACTGACCGGAACCGGCGCGGACCCTGTCCGCGCCACCCCCAATCGAGATGCCCGTCCCATGGGCGGGCCTAGGAGGTAACATGTGGTACTTCAGTTGGATTCTCGGCATCCTGCTGGCCTGCGGCTTCGGCGTCATCAACGCCCTGTGGCTCGAAACCACCATGAAAATGGATGAGGGTCTGGCGGGTGACGACTGAAAAGCGTCTTCTGCAGCGTTGGCCGCTCCGCACCCTGTCGCTGCTGCTGGCCTCGCCCCTCGCACTGATCCTGCTGATCCATCCCTCGATGATCGTGGATCCCGAGGCCGGCTACAGCCACAGCCTGCTGATGCTGGTGATGCTGGGAATCTCCAGCGGCTTCATCCACGGCGTCGGCTTCGACCCGCGCGGCCTGACCTGGCGCATCCTCTTCCACCCCGTGGGTGGCTGGGTGCTGATGGGATTGGGTTACGCGGTTCTGTACAAGGTGCAGATGGGGTGACCCCCACCAGGAAGGCCCCGCAAGGGGCCTTCTGCTTTTCTCCTCCGCACACCCTTCTTGCAGGCAGCTCCCACCCCGGCGGCCACACTTACAAACTGATCGGCTTGCGTCCGGCCAAAGCGTGGGTCAGGGTGCCGCCATCCACCAGCTCCAGCTCGCCGCCCAGCGGCACACCGTGAGCGATGCGGGAAACCGTGACACCCCTGGGCGCCAGAACCTGGGCGATATAGTGAGCGGTGGCTTCGCCCTCCACGGTCGGATTGGTAGCGATGATCACCTCGTCGAAAGCGCCCTGCTCGACCCGCACCAGCAGTTCGGGAATGCCGACGGCCTCAGGGCCGAGACCATCCAGGGGAGACAAATGCCCCTTGAGCACGAAGTAACGGCCGCGGTAGCCGGTCTGTTCGATGGCGAATACGTCCACCGGTCCCTGCACCACGCAGAGCAGGCCATCGTCGCGGCGCGGATCGGCGCACTGCGGACAGAGTTCGTCCTCGCTCAGGGTCCGGCACTGCCGACAATGACCGACGCGCTCCAGCGCCTGGATGAGCGCCTGGGCCAGACGCACCCCACCGCGGCGGTCGCGCTCGAGCAGATGCAGGGCCATGCGCTGGGCGGTCTTCTGCCCTACCCCGGGGAGAATGCGCAGGGCGTCGATGAGTTGGCGGATCAGCGGACTGAAGCTCATGGGCAAACGAACCGGAGGAGGTAGACGGCAGGACAGGCCGCCCGCGAGAACGGCCCGTCGGCACGCTCTCCCGCTTGCGGGAGAGGAGCGGGGAAAACCGGGGAATGCTCAGAACGGCATCTTGAAGCCCGGCGGCAGGCCCATGCCGGCGGTCATCCCGGCCATCTTGTCCTGATTGTTCTGCTCGATCTTGCGCACCGCATCGTTGACGGCCGCGGCGATCAAATCCTCGAGGACCTCCTTGTCCTCCTGCATCAGGCTGTCGTCCAGGGTAACGCGCCGCACGTCATGGCGACCGGTCATCACCACGCTCACCAGACCGGCGCCGGACTGGCCGGTCACCTCGGCGCTGGCCAGCTCCTCCTGTATCTTCTGCATTTTTTCCTGCATCAGCTGGGCCTGCTTCATCAGGCCGGCCATGCCACCTTTCATCATGGGAGTCACCTCAGGTATTCAAGGGTTCGATGGTACCGTCGCGGATCACCGCGGCGAACTGTTGGATCATCTGCCGAATCAGCGGATCGGCCTGGATCGACGCCTCGGCCTGGCGCTGGCGCTCGGCACGCTGCCGTGCCGCCGCCTGGGCCGGGGTTTCCTGTTCCGGCTTGCGCAATTCGATGTCCAGCTTGAGCGTGCGGCCATGATACTGGTTCAGGGCCTCGTTCAGGCGCCGCTGCTGGGTACCGTTGAACAGCGCAGCCTGCGCCGGGTCCAGATGCAGCAACCAATGGCTGCCCTCGACCCTCGCCAGGGTACAGTTGGCGGCAATGTTGGCGGTCATGCCGGCCAGTCCCAACTGCTGGAAGAGCTTCAGCCATTCGGCCGCAAGGCCGGTGGCCGGTGCCGCCGGTTCGGCCTGGAGCTCGGGTTCGGACTTCGATGGAGCCGGCACCTCGACGGGAAAGGCCTCGAGATAGGCATAGGCCTCGACATCCACCTCGTCGCCATCCACCTCATAATAGTCATCGTCCGCCAACGGCGGCTCTTCTGCCACGACCAGCGCGGACGGCCTTTCCGGCGAGCGATCGCCGACCGGAAGTGCCGCAACCTCTCGAACCGACGGGCTCTGACGCTCCAGAACGGCGCTTTCGGGAGCCGTCTCCGCTTCCCTCGGTGCAGGAGCAGCATCGATGCCTCCCACCAGCATCGCCGCGGACTCCGAAACGGGAGTGCCGGCAACCTGCATCGGCTCATCCCAGGGCAGATCGGGAACCCCGGCCGGCAACGCGGGCAGCGCCTGCGACGGCATCGGTTCGGGCGATGCGGTGACTGCCGACGGAGGAGACATCGCCAGACTTTCGCCCAGCGCCGCACCGGAAGCGACAGGCGCCACCGTCTGGCCATCCGCCACGGAAGCGGAGGAGGAGTCAGCCGTGGCCGTGCAGACTCCCAAGTCCTTTAGCGGCCTATCCGGCGCTCCACCGGCATCCGCCGGACGAAACGCCAGCATGCGCAGCAGCACCATCTCGAAACCGCCGCGCGGATCCGGCGCCAGCGGCAGGTCGCGGCGACCGATCAGGCCCATCTGGTAATAGAACTGCACATCCTCGGCCGGCAGCGCCTGCGCGAGCGCCAGCACCCGTTCGCGGTCGCCATTGCCGTTGTCCACCGCCTCCGGCAATGCCTGGGCGATGGCCACCCGATGCAAGACATTGAGCATCTCCGCCAGCACGCCGCTCCAGTCGGGACCCTGCTCGGCCAGCTGGCGCACCGCCTCCAGCATGGCCCGGGCATCGCCCTCCAGCAGGGCGTGCAACACGCCATAGACCTGGCCGTGATCGAGGGTGCCGAGCATGGCACGCACATCGGCGGCAAGTACCCTGCCCTCGCCAAAGGCGATGGCCTGGTCGGTCAGACTCATGGCATCGCGCATCGAACCGTCGGCGGCACGGCCGAGCAACCAGAGGGCATCCGCCTCGAAAGGAATGCCCTCCGCGCCGAGCACATGGGTCAGGTGCTCGACCACCCGCTCCGGCGGCATGCTCTTCAGGGCAAACTGCAGACAGCGCGACAGGATGGTCACCGGCAGCTTCTGCGGATCGGTGGTCGCCAGCAGGAACTTGACGTGGGGCGGCGGCTCCTCGAGGGTCTTCAGCAAGGCGTTGAACGAGTGGCTGGAGAGCATGTGCACTTCGTCGATCAGGTAGACCTTGAAGCGCCCCCGAGTCGGCGCGTACTGCACGTTGTCGAGCAGCTCGCGGGTGTCCTCCACCTTGGTGCGGCTGGCCGCGTCGACCTCGATGAGATCGACGAAGCGCCCCTCGTCGATCTCCCGGCAGACCGAACACTGCCCGCAGGGCGTCGAGCCGATGCCGGTCTCGCAGTTCAGGCACTTGGCGATGATCCGCGCAATGGTGGTCTTGCCCACCCCGCGGGTGCCGGTGAACAGATAGGCGTGGTGCAACCGCTGGCTGTCGAGGGCGTTGATCAGCGCCTTGAGCACATGGGTCTGGCCGATCATTTCGCGAAACGAGCGCGGACGCCATTTACGTGCAAGAACCTGATAACTCATCGATACCGTCGCAGCAGGAAAGCAGAGAGCGGCAATGCTAGCGGAGCAGGATGCAAATTGCATCCGCCTTGCGGACTCGCGCAGGGCAAGGGCCAGGGGGGAAGCCTGTCCGGCTTTGGGAAAAAGGAAAGAGATGGGGAAGGCTGGAAACTGGAGGTGATCCCACCAGCCACACCCCGGCACACGATGTCACCGCTACGGCTGCTCCCTTCCGGGCCTGACCGGGTTCACGGCTGATCGTTGCGGGGGGACCGGCAGGACCACCATAACGACACCCGCCAGACGGCGAGCCGCGCCATTGTACCGGCTTGTTCGCAAGTTACAACTGCCGCATGAGCGGAAAGCGTTTGGCGACAGTCACTTGCTGCCACCGGACTGATCGCTTGTGCAGCCAGCGCCCCACAAACATCGCTCGCAAGCGGGCGTGTAGCCCTTCTCACACACTGGGAATCGATCAGAGTGCCAGCCCCACCAGCACTCCGCACTCCACCAGCTCCAGCAGCGCCCCCGCGGTGTCGCCGGTGGTGCCGCCCAGCCGCGCCAGCAGGCGGCGGCGCAGCCAGAGAAACAGCGCCGCCGCCAGCAACAGCGCCAGAGCGCCGGCGCCACCGAACAGCAGCAGACAGGCCGCCGCCGTGCCCAGCAGCACCCGGCGGGCCGCCTTGCGCGGCAGGTGCTCGGCGAGGGCCTGGCCCAGGCCGCCGGGACGCACGTAGGGAGTCGAGAGAAACAGCGCCAGCAGCGCGCTACGGCCGAGCAGCGGCGCCAGCAGCAGCGCCGCACCCGCGCCCTGCTCCAGCAGCGCCAGCAGCGCGGCGAACTTCAGCAGCAGCACGACGAGCAGCACCACCACGGCGATCGGGCCGCTACGCGGGTCCTTCATGATCGCCAGGGTGCGCTCGCGGTCGCCGAAGCCGCCGACCCAAGCGTCGGCGCTGTCGGCCAGGCCATCCAGGTGCAGCGCCCCGCTCAAGCCGACCCAGGCGGCGAGCAGCAGCGCCGCGTGCAGCGGCGCCGGCGCCTCGCCGAGCAGCCCGTGCAAAGCGACCAGCAGCAGTCCGAGCAGCAGCCCCACCAACGGATACCAGAGCAGCGAACGGCCCAACTGCTCCGGTGCCGGCATGCCGGGCAGGCGGATCGGCAGACGGGTGAGGAACTGCAGGGCGATCAACAGGGGCAGCGGCATCCTCACAGCTCCCGCCAGTCCGGCCCGTCCAGGCGCAGGCGGTGCAGTGCGCCGTGGGCCACCGTCACCTGCAGCAAGTGTTCGCGCGGCAAACCGCGGGCGCGGGCCAGCAGCAGGCGCATCACCCCACCGTGGGTGACCAGCAGCAGGCGGCGGCCGACGCATTCCCGGCGCAGCCGCTCGACGGCGCCCAGTACCCGCGTCTCGAAGGCCGCCAGCGGCTCGCCGTCCGGCGGGGTGAAAGCGTAGGGATCGTCCCAGAAGCGACCCAGCGCCTCGGCGTCGGTCTGCATCAGCGCGGCGGCGCTGCGCCCTTCCCAGGCGCCGAAGTGCAACTCGCGCAGGTCCGCCTCCAGCTGCAGCGGCAGGTCGTGCGCGGCGGCCAGTTCGGCGGCGAAGTCGGCACAGCGGCGCAGCGGCGAGCTGACCAGCAGATCCCAGGGTCCGGCCGCGGCCGTCGCCGCCTGCATCTGCGCCTGGCCCGCGGCGGTCAGCGCGTCGTCCAGGCTGCCGCGAAAGCCGCCGCCGCATTCGGTTTCGCCGTGGCGCAGCAGATCGAGATGCAGGGTCATCGGCCGGCGTCCGCCACCGCCGCCTCGGCGAAGGTGGCCATCTCGCCGTGCAGCCGGCAGGCCAGCTGCAGCAGCGGCACCGCCAGCGCCGCGCCGCTGCCCTCGCCCAGGCGCAGGCCGAGCTCCAGCAGCGGCTCGGCGGCCAGCGCCTCGAGCACCCGGCGGTGGCCCGGCTCGGCGCCACAGTGGGCGAACAGCAGCCAGTCGCGGCAGGCCGGATTCAGGCGCACGGCGAGCAGCGCCGCCACGCTGCAGATGAAGCCGTCCACCAGCGCCGGCAGGCCCTCCTGGGCGCAGGCCAGGTAGGCGCCGGTCAGCGCGGCGATCTCGAAACCACCGAGGCGCAGGAGGATCTCCAGCGGCTCGCCGGCATGCGCGCCGTGCAGCACCAGGGCGCGCTCGACGACCGCGACCTTGCGCGCCACCCCGACGGCGTCCAGCCCGGTGCCCGGCCCGACCAGCGCCGTCGCCGGAAGGTCCAGCAGGGCGCTGGCCAGGGCGCTGGCGGAGCTGGTGTTGGCGATGCCCATCTCGCCGCCGATGTACAGCTGCGCACCGGCCGCCTGGGCACGCCGCACGCTGTCGCGCCCGGCTTCGAGGGCGTCACGGCCCTGCTGCGCGCTCATCGCCGGCCCGCGGAGGAAATTCGCCGTACCGCGCCCCAGCTGCAGGCGGCGCACGCCGGCCGGCGGCGGCTCCAGCGGCTCGGCCGTGCCGAGGTCGAGCAGCTCCAGCTCGGCGCCCAGCTGGCGGGCCAGCACGCTGATCGCCGCGCCGCCGGCGGCGAAGTTGCGCAGCATCTGCCCGGTCACCGCCTGCGGATAGGGCGACACGCCCTCCTCCGCCACGCCGTGGTCGCCGGCGAAGATGGCGATCCACAGGCGCTCGATGGCGGGCCGCTCGCAGCCCTGCAGGGCGGCCAGGTGGATCGCCAGCTGTTCCAGACGGCCCAGCGAGCCGCGCGGCTTGGTCAGTTGCTGCTGACGGATGGCGGCCAGGGTGCGGGCGGCCTCGTCCAGCGGTCGGGCGGCGGCCTGCCACCAGTCGTGGTTCATACAGGATCTCCCTTGAGGGTCATGGGCAGGCCGGCGACGCAGAACAGCACCCGGGCGCAGCGCTCGGCCAGCGCCTGGTGCAGCCAGCCGGCCTCGTCCACGTAGCGCCGGCTCAGCTCGCCCAGCGGCACCACGCCGAGGCCGGTCTCGTTGCCGACCAGGATGATCCGCCCGGGCAATTGCGGCAGGCATTCCAGCAGCGCCTCGCGCTCCTGCGCCAGGCGCGCCGGATCGTCGGCCAGCAGCAGATTGGTCAGCCACAGGGTCAGGCAGTCGACCAGCAGGCAGCGCTCCGCCCCGGCCTGCTCGCGCAGCACCCGGGCCAGCGCCATGGGCTCCTCGACCAGCGCCCAGCCGGCCGGCCGCCGCTGGCGGTGATGGGCGATGCGCGCGACCATCTCGCCGTCCAGCGCCTGGGCAGTGGCGACGTAGGTCACCACCAGTCCGGACTCCGCAGCCAGGCGCTCGGCCAGGCGGCTCTTGCCGGAGCGGGCGCCTCCGAGGATCAGTTCATGCATCGTGATGCCTCTTGATTCGTTGTAGGACGGGTGCAACCCGCCGGGTTCGGTGGGGCCTTCGCCATGTCTGGCGGGTTTCCGCCCTACCAGGCTTGCGTAGGGTGGGTTAGCCGCATCGCGGCGTAACCCACCAAGGATGCCGACAGGCATCCCCATGGCTGGCCCGGCAGGCCGGTCGGTGGGTTACGGCCTCCGGCCTAACCCACCCTACGGAGGCTGCAGGCGTCATCCGGGCAGCCCGCACAGCGCGCGCAGCCGCGCCGTGTCCAGATGCGTCTCGACCAGATCGGCCAGGCGCTCGATGTCGCGCTCGCGCAGGGCGTGGTAGTCATGGGTGACGACTTCGCCCAGGCCAGCCCAGCGCAGCAGCGCGCTGCAGGCGGCGGGCGACTCGAACAGGCCGTGCAGGTAGGTGCCGAGCACCTGGCCGTCCTCGCTGCAGGCGCCGTCGCTGCGCCCGTCGTCGAGCCGCACCGCCGGCCGCTCGAGCCCCGCGCCGCGACTGACCCCGGCATGGATCTCGTAGCCCGCGACCGCTGCGCCCTCCAGCGCCAGATGGCCGCGCACGTTGCGCAGCTGCTTCTCCTCTTCCAGCACGGTGTCCAGCGCCAGCAGGCCGAGGCCCCGGCTTTCCCCCGGAGCGCCCTCCAGCCCCAGCGGGTCGGCGATGCTGTTGCCGAGCATCTGCAGCCCGCCGCAGATGCCGAGGAGCTTGCCGCCGTAGCGCAGATGGCGGCGGATCGACTCTTCCCAGCCCTGCGCGCGCAGGAAGGCCAGGTCGCTGCGTACGCTCTTCGAGCCGGGCAGCACGATCAGGTCGGAAGGCGGCAACGGCTGGCCGGGGCCGACGAAAGTCAGCTCCACCTGGGGGTGCAGGCGCAGCGGGTCGAAGTCGGTGTGGTTGCTGATCCGCGGCAGCACCGGCACCGCCACCTTCAGGCGCTCGCCCTCCTTGGCCACCTGACGATTGTCGATGGCGTCCTCGGCCTCCAGATGCAGGTCGTGCAGGTAGGGCAACACGCCCAGCACCGGTTTGCCAGTGCGCGCCTCCAGCCAGTCGAGGCCCGGCTGCAGCAGGGCCAGATCGCCGCGGAAGCGGTTGATCACGAAGCCCTGTACCCGCGCCTGTTCGGTTTCGGAGAGCAGCGCCAGGGTACCGACCAGATGGGCGAACACCCCGCCCCTATCGATGTCGGCGACGAGGATCACCGGGCAGTCGACCGCCTCGGCGAAGCCCATGTTGGCGATGTCGTTGGCGCGCAGGTTGATCTCCGCCGGCGAGCCGGCGCCCTCGACCATCACCACCCGGTACTGCTCGCTCAGACGCCGGTGCGAGACCAGCACCGCCTCGCGGGCCACACGCTTGTAGTCGTGGTAGGCGGCGGCGTCCATGCAGGTGACGGCGCGGCCGTGGATGATCACCTGGGCGCCGGTGTCGCTGCTCGGCTTGAGCAGCACCGGGTTCATGTCGGTGTGCGGCGCGAGCCCTGCCGCCTGGGCCTGCACCGCCTGGGCGCGGCCGATCTCGCCGCCATCAAAGGTGACGGCGCTGTTCAGCGCCATGTTCTGCGGCTTGAACGGCGCCACCGCCACGCCCTGGCGCGCCAGCCAGCGGCACAGCGCGGTCACCAGGGTGCTCTTGCCGGCATCGGAGGTGGTGCCCTGCACCATCAGAGTCGCGCCCTGCACCATCAGGGTGGTCATGAAGAGTCCTTGCATGTAGGAGCAGATTCATCTGCGATCGCCCCCGCCCGGTCGCGAATGAATTCGCTCCTACCGGGACGCAGCGGGTCGGCCAGCGCCTGCGCCAGCCGCTGCCAGCCGGTTTCGTCCGCCGGCAGGCCGAAGCGCAGGCTGGCGGGCGTCTCGAACAGGCGCACGAGGATGCCTTGGCGGGCGAGAAAGTCGTGCAGTCGTGCGGCTTCGGACGTGCGCACCCACTGGAACAGCGCGGTGCCGCCGGCCGGCGCCAGTCCGTGCGCGTCCAGCATCGTAGCCAGCCGCTGCCCTGCCGCCTGCAGCTGGCCGGCACGTCGCTCACGCGCCGCGCCACTGGCCGACCCCAGCGCCTGCAGGCCCAGCGCCCGCGCCGGGCCGCTGACCGTCCAGGGGCCGAGACGCCCGTGCAGCCGCGCCAGCAGCGCCGCCTCGGCCAGCACGAAGCCCAGGCGGACGCCGGCCAGGCCGAAGAACTTGCCGAACGAGCGCAGCACGACCAGCCCCGGCCGCTGGCTGTGGACCGCCAGGCTGTATTCGGGCGTGCAGTCCATGAAGGCCTCGTCGACCAGCAGGCAGCCGCCGCGTCGGGCCAGCCGGGCCTGCCAGTCGAGCAGCCGGTACGGCTCGAAGCGCTCGCCGGTGGGGTTGTTGGGATTGGCCAGCACCAGAACGTCGAGCTCGTCGAGGCGCGCCTCGATCTCCCCGCCAGCCAGATGGATCAGTCGGTGACCGGCGCGTTGCCAGGCCTGGGCATGCTCGGCGTAGCTCGGCGCCAGCACCCCGACCCTTCCTGCCGCGAACAGCGCCGGCAGCGCCTGGATCGCCGCCTGGCTGCCGGCCACCGGCAGGGCGTGGACGGCGCCGTAGCAGGCGCAGGCGGCCTCGGCCAGACCGTCGTCCTCTTCCGGCAGGCGCGCCCAGGCGTCGAGCGGAATGGCCGGCACGGGCCAGGGCTCGGGGGCGATGCCGGTGGACAGGTCGAGCCAGTCGCTCAGAGGAATCCCGTAGCGCTGCGCCGCCGCGCGCAGGCGACCGCCGTGCTCAAGCATGCAGCCAGTCTCCGAGCAGAACCAGCGCCAGCCAGAGCAGCACGCCGCGCTGGAGCAGGCTCCAGGCCGCGGCGATGGTCCCGGCATCGGCCGGGCCGCCGGCCCCGAGGGTCGGGCGCTCGTGCCGTTCGCCGTGGTAGACCGCCGCGCCGCCCAGCTCGACGCCCAGCGCGCCGGCGCCGGCGGCCATCACCGGGCCAGCATTGGGGCTGTCCCACAGCGGCGCCTGGTGGCGCCAGCAGGCCAGGGCGAGGCGCGTCTTGCCGAGCAACGCGTAGGTCAGCGCAGCGAAGCGCGCCGGGACATAGTTGAGGAGATCGTCGATCCGCGCCGCGGCCCAGCCGAAGCGCTCGAAGCACGGCGTGCGGTAGCCCCACATGGCATCCAGGGTATTGGCCAGCCGGTGCAGCACCACCCCCGGCGCGCCGGCCACGGCGAACCAGAACAGTGCGGCGAACACCGCGTCGCTGCCGTTCTCCAGCAGCGACTCGCTGGTAGCGCGGGCCACGCCGCCGGCATCCAGCGCCGAGGTGTCGCGGCTGACCACCCGGCCCACGCCCCGGCGCGCCGCCTCCAGATCGCCGCGCTGCAGCGCCTCCAGCACCGGCCGGGCGTGTTCGCCCAGGCTGCGCAGGCCGAGCGCGGCGTAGAGGGAGAGGATCGCCAGCAGCTCGCCGACCAGCGGCAGTTGCGCCAGCAGGCCGGCAAGCAGGGTCGGGGGCAGCACCGCCAGGCTCCAGGCGAGCAGGCCGTCGAGGCGGCGGCCGCCCCCCGCTGTGTTGAAGCGACTCTCCAGGGCGTCGGCCAGTCGGCCGAAGCCGACCAGCGGATGGAAACGCCGCGGCTCGCCGAAGACCGCATCCAGCGCCACGCCGGCGAGCAGGCTCAATCCCAGGCTCATGGACGCACGCCCCAGCGGTTCTCGAAGAGCATCTCGGCCAGCGGCCTCTCCTCGGCCCAGCCCTGCTCCACCAGCATCGGCCGCGGATAGAAGCCTTCCACCGGGCCGAGACAGAGCAGCGCCACCGGCTCGGCGCCAGGCGGCAGGCCGAGCAGTTCGCCGAGCGCCCGCGGCTCGAACAGCGATACCCAGCCCATGCCCAGGCCTTCGGCGCGGGCCGCCAGCCAGAGGTTCTGGATGGCGCAGGACAGCGAGGCCAGATCCATCTGCGGCAGGGTGCGGCGGCCGAAGACATGCGCCTCGCGGCCGTCCATCAAGGCGCCGACCAGCAGCTCGGCGCAGTCGCCGATGCCCTCGACCTTCAGGCGCATGAATTCGTCGGCGCGCTCGCCGAGAGCCTCGGCGGTGCGCACCCGCTCGGCCTCGACCAGCGCCTGGATCTGCCCACGCAGAGAGACATCCGTGATGCGGATGAAGCGCCAGGGCTGCATCAGGCCGACGCTGGGCGCCTGGTGCGCGGCGTTGAGCAGGCGCGCCAGCAGCTCCGGCGCCACGCTGCCGGCGCTGAAATGGCGCATGTCGCGGCGTTCGGCGATGGCGCGGTAGACCGCGGCGCGCTCGGCGTCGCTGAAGGCATGGGGGCTCATGGGGATTTCTCGCGGGTCGCGGGCGTTCTTGTCGGTCATCTTCGGTTTCGTCGAATGGGCGGACAGCCATGGCATCGCCGGAAGTCTCGCATCGCGAGCAAGCTCGCTCCTACGCAAAGCGTCCCCTCCCATGCCATCAGGGTCGCAGCAGCACAGCAGCCGCTTGCGGCGCCGAGGGCAGGTAGAAATGGATGTAGCTGGCGGTCAGCCGGCCACGGCGATAGACCGCCTCGGCGGTGCGCCGGTAGTTGGGGCATTCGCCGTGGGCGACGGGCGTCAGCGCGCAGGCCAGGGTGGAATGGTGATAGCTGTGCCCGCGCAGGCGCGCGCCATCCAGCTCGACCTCCTGCATCGCCAGGGCAGCCAGCTTCGGCTGCATCCAGGCCTCGCCGGGCAGCAGGCCGAGCATGGCCGCGCGGCGGCCGTCCAGATCGGTCAGCGCGTCGAGCAGGTAGAGCATGCCGCCGCACTCGGCGAGGATCGGCTTGCCGGCCTCGTGGTGGGCGCGGATCGCCGCGCGCAGCGGCGCGTTGCCGGCCAGCCGGTCCAGATGCAGCTCGGGATAGCCGCCCGGCAGGTAGAGGCTGTCGACCGCCGGCAAAGCGGGGTCGTCCAGCGGCGAGAAGAACGCCAGCTCGGCGCCGAGCCGTTCGAGCAGCTCCAGGTTGGCCTGGTAGAGGAAGGCGAAGGCGGCGTCGCGCGCCACGCCGATGCGCACCCCGGCGAGCAGCGGCTCGGGCGTCGCCTGTGCGGGCACGGCGAAGGCCACCGGCGGCGGCAGGTCGGTGCCGGCGCTGGCGGCCAGGGCCGCGGCGGCGGCGTCCAGGCGGGCGTCAAGATCGGCCAGTTCCGCGGCCTGGACCAGCCCCAGGTGGCGGCTCGGCAGCTCGATGTCGGCGCTGCGCGGCAGCGCGCCGTACCAGGGCAGATGCGCCGGCAGGCTGTCGCGGAGGATCTCGCCGTGACGGGCGCTGCCGACCCGGTTGGCCAGCACCCCGGCGAACGGCAGGTCGGCCTGGAAGGTGGCGAGGCCGTGGGCGACGGCGGCGAAGGTCTGCGCCATGGCCGCGGCGTCGATCACCGCCAGCACCGGCACGCCGAAGCGCCGCGCCAGGTCGGCGGCGGACGGCGCGCCGTCGAACAGGCCCATCACCCCCTCGATGAGGATCAGGTCGGCCTCCCCGGCCGCCTCCCAGAGCAGGCACCGCGACTCGGCCTCGCCGACCATCCACAGGTCGAGCTGGTACACCGGCGCATCGCAGGCGCGGGCGAGGATCATCGGGTCGAGAAAATCGGGGCCGCACTTGAACACCCGCACGCGCCGGCCCCGGCGGACGTGATAGCGGGCCAGGGCGGCGGTGACGGTGGTCTTGCCCTGGCCGGAAGCCGGGGCGGCAATCAGCAGGGCCGGGCAACGGCGCTCGTTCATCGGAGCCTCCCGAGGCCCGGGACCGCAAACGAATCCGCGCCTGCATGGCGTAGGGCGGGTGAAACCCGCCGGGTTCGGTGGGGTCTTCGCCATGTCTGGCGGGTTTCACCCGCCCTACGCGAGCCGTATACATCCACTCGCCGCATCAGAACTCGATCCCCTTCTGCGCCTTCACCCCGGCCTGGAAGGCGTGCTTGACCAGGGTCATCTCGGTCACGGTGTCGGCCGCCTCGATCAGTCCGGGCGGCGCGCCGCGGCCGGTGACCACCACATGCTGGTGCAGCGGCCGCGCCTGGATGTCGGCGAGCAGCGGCACAAGCTCCAGGTAGCCGTACTTCAGGGCGATGTTCAGCTCGTCGAGCAGCACCAGGCCGATCGACGGATCGTCGAGCAGTTCGCGGGCCACCGCCCAGGCTTCGCAGGCCTTGTCGATGTCGCGCTGGCGGTCCTGGGTTTCCCAGGTGAAGCCCTCGCCCATCACGTGGTAGCGCACCTGCTCGGGAAAGCGCCGGAAGAAGGCCTCCTCGCCGGTAGTGGCAGCGCCCTTGATGAACTGCACCACGCCGACCCGCAGGCCGTGGCCGAGCGCGCGGGCGACCATGCCGAAGGCGGCGCTGCTCTTGCCCTTGCCGTTGCCGGTGTGCACCAGCAGCAGGCCGTGCTCGTCGGTGGCCTGGGCGATCTTCCCGTCGACCACCGCCTTCTTGCGCTGCATGCGCGCCCTGTGGCGCGCATCCCGTTCCGGCGACTCGCCCATCAGCGGGTTTCCGACGAGCGCAGCGCCTTGAGACGGGCACCGAAGCCGGCGTAGAGCACTGCCGCGAGGCCCACGTAGAGCGCCAGGCTACCTAGGTAGCGCGGGTAGTAGGTCAGCACGCGCTGCACGAACTCGGCGAACGCCGGCTCCGGATAGCGGCCGGAGAAGAAGTAGAAGCCACCGCCGGAGAACAGGTAGCCGACGAAGGCGCTGCAGACCACCGCCAGGCAGAGCACGGCCAGGCTGTCCAGTCGGTCCAGACTGTCGCGCTGCAGAACGGCGAAGATCCGTCCGCCCAGCCACAGCGAGCCGTAGGCCGGAACCAGCAGCCAGTAGGCCGGCGACAGGCACCAGTCGCTCACGCCCATCCAGCCGGTGGCGACGAAATCGAGCAGCGTGGCTTCGAGGAACAGCGCCGGGAACACCCAGCGCGGGCGCAGCAGGGCGCCGGCGAGGAAGAACACCGCCCAGGAGGCGCTCGGCAGGTTGAGGGTGGCGAAGTGCTGACCACGGGTCATGGCCATCAGCAGGGCCAGCGCCACACCGACGACCAGCTGGCTGCGGGGGGACAGGTTGAGCATGCTGCGTTCTCCTTGTGGATGGTTCCGGCCCGCCGGCCGGCGGCGCCTCACAGCGCCTGGTAACGGACGGTGAAGTACACCGCCTGCCCCGGCTGGTTGTAGCCCAGGGCGGTTTCGTAATCGGCGTTCAGCAGGTTGGCGACGCGCGCCTGCAGACGCCATTCGGGGGTGATGCGGTATTCGCCGCGCAGGTCCACGGTGGCATAGCCGGACAGCTCGTTGTCGTTGGTCACGTCGTCGTAGCGCCGGCCTTCGGCGTGCAGCGTGGCACCGACGGCGAAATCGCCGAGGCGCCGGTCCAGCTCCAGGTTGAACATCTGCGAGGCGCGACGCGGCAGCTCGTTGCCATCATTGTCGCCCGAACCGCTGTTCTCCGGCTCCAGCAGACTGTAGTTGGCGCTCCAGTCCCAGCCGAAGGTGCGGCTGCCGACCACCAGCTCGAGGCCGCGGATGCGCGCCTCGTCGATGTTCGCCGGCCCTTCGATGGAAGAATCGTAGACGATCAGATCGTCCACCTTGGTACGGTAGGCGTTCAGCGACCAGTGCCCCCAGTCGTGCGTGCCGGCCAGGCCGACCTCGACGCTGTGGGAGGTTTCCTCCTCGAGGTCGGGAATGCCGTAGAAGGGGTAGTACAGCTCGTTGAAGGTCGGCGCCTTGAAGGCGCTGCCGTAGCTGACGGTGGCGCGCAGGGCGTCGGTCAGGGCGTAGCCGTAGGCGATGTTGCCGGTCTCGTGCTGGCCGAACTGCTCGTTGTTGTCGCGGCGCAGGGACACCTGCCAGTCGTGGCGGCCGTATTCGCCGAGGTACTGGACGAAGGCGCCGTTGTTCTCGCGGGAGTCCTCGTCGTAGTCGGTGCTGCCGTTGACCTCCTCGCGCTGGTAGTCGACGCCCAGGGTGAGGACGTGGCCTTCGGCCAGGGTCAGGTCGTTCTGCCAGCTGGCGCTGTCGCGGCGGCTGTCGAAGCGCGAGTAGAAGCTGCCGTCCTGGTAGGTGTCGGACTTGTCCTCGTTGCGCCCGGCCTGCAGGGTGACCTGCCAGAACGCCAGCGGGCTGAAGCGGGCGCGGCCGCTGACCACGTTCTGCTCGCCGTCGGCGTTGGCGGAAAAGCCGGCGGTGCCGCGGCGGTTCACCTGGTCGTAGTCGTTGTGCGACTTGGCGCGCAGGAAGGTGCCCTCCAGTTCCAGGCCGTTGTCGAAGCGCCAGCCGGCGCGCAGCGCGGCCGAGTGGTTGCGGTAGCCGTCGGCGTCGTTCTCGTAGCCGCTGGTCCCGGGGCTCTTCACGTTGATGCCGTCGGTGTCCTCGCTGCTCAGGGCCAGGCTGTACCAGCCGTGGGCGTTGCCGCCGGAAACCCCGGCGCTGCCGGTGTAGGCGTCGTGGGTGCCGTAGCCGGCGGAGAAGAACGGCTTGGGCGCGCCGTCGCCGCCCTTGCGGGTGAAGATCTGGATCACCCCGCCGATGGCCTCCGAGCCGTACAGGCTGGAGCGCGGCCCGCGGACCACCTCGATGCGCTCGATCATCTCCACCGGCAGATCCTGCCAGGCGGCGGTGCCGGTGGTCACCGAGCTGACGCGCACGCCGTCGATCAGCACCAGCACATGGTCGGACTCGGTGCCGCGCAGGTACACGGAGGTGGACTTGCCGTGGCCGCCGTTGTTGGCGATGGACACTCCCGGCACCTGCCTGAGCAGCTCGGGCACCGACTGCGCCTGGCTGCGCTCGATGTCGTCGCGCTCGATCAGGCTCACCGCAGCGAGGCTGTCGCGCAGGGTCTGGGCACTGCGTGCGGCAGTCACCACGGTGGCGTCGAGGCTCAGGGGCTCGTCGGCCGCCTGGGCCGGGGAAAGGGAAAAGAGGCCGAGCAGCGCGGACGCCGCCGGCCCGAAACTGGGCTTGCGAATCAAGGTCGTTCTCCGCCGCGCCACCCGCACGGCCTGAAATCAGCGAAAGCGGGCGGGAAAGCGCTCAGGCAGAACCTGCCTGCAGCCTTCCCCGCGCCGCCAGAAATCGCCACAGGCCGGTCTCCGGGCTCACGAGCGAAGCGCCATGCGGCGGCTTCCGAAACCACGCCTTCCCGTGCCCATGCGGGACACAGTGGCCTTACGGCGGTTTCGCGACTCGTCTACCGTTGCGGGGGCAGCGCCGGCCTTGTGTCGCGGATCATCGCGGCACGCACCGGCTTCCCTGTTTCACCTTTCGTGAGAAAGGCACCTGAAGCGAGGCGCGCAGGGTAGTGGAAACGCCGGCCGGGCACAATGAGACGGATCGCCCGGCATCATGAGATCCGCTCATGTTGCGATGGCCGACGCTCAGTCCTCCAGCGCAGCCAGCAACTGCGGCAGGATGCTGCCGGCCGGGCCGTGCAGGCAGAGGTCGGCATGCCGGCTGAGCGGCGTCGGCTGCGGATTGATCTCGACCACGAAGGCGCCGCGGCGCTTGGCCGAAAACGGCAGCTCGGCGGCCGGATAGACCAGGCTGGAAGTGCCGACGCTGAAGAACAGCCCGGCCTGCAGGCCGGCCTCGCTGGCCCGGGCCAGCACCTCGCCCGGCAGGTTCTCGCCGAACCAGACCACCGCCGGGCGCAGCAGGCCGCCGCAGGCACAGTGCGGCAGGCTGTCGAGGGTTTCCAGCCAGTCGCCGCCATCGGCCTCGCAGCGAAAGCACTTCAGCCGATGAATGTTGCCGTGCAGCTCCAGCGGTGCCGGGCTGCCGGCGCGCTGATGCAGGCCGTCGACGTTCTGGGTGATCAGCGTGACCCCGGGCAGCCGCCGCTCCAGCGCGGCGATGGCCAGGTGCGCCGGGTTCGGTTCGGCGGCCAGACACTTCTCGCGGCGCCAGGCATACCACTCCCAGACGGTGCGCGGATCGGCGCGAAAGCCCTCGGGGCTGGCCAGCTCCTCCGGGCGGTAGCGCGCCCAGAGCCCGGTCTGGGCGTCGCGAAAGGTCGGGATGCCGCTCTCGGCGGACACCCCGGCGCCGGTGAAGAACACCACGCGGGCGGCGTCGCGCAGGCGGCGGGCGAGATCGGCAATAGCATCGTGCATGCTCGGGCTCCTGTTGCAGGGATGAATGGCTGACGGGCCTCGACAGCCATCGAGCCCATCGCATAGGGTGCCTTCTTACACCATAACCAGGACCGATACAGGCATGAAAACCGTCATCGCCATTCGCCACGTCGCCTTCGAGGATCTCGGCGTCTTCGCGCCCGTACTGGAAGAACTGGGCTACCAGATCCGCTATGCCGATCCCGGCATCCTGGACGCCGGCGAGCTGGCCGCGCTGGACGTGGAGGCGGCCGACCTTCTGGTGGTCCTCGGCGCGCCCATCGGCGCCTGCGACGAGTCCACCTATCCCTTTCTGCTGGCGGAGCTGGAGCTGCTCGCCCGGCGGCTGCGCAGCGGCAAGCCGCTGCTCGGCATCTGCCTGGGCGCCCAACTGATCGCCCGTGTCCTCGGTGCCAAGGTCGCACCGATGGGCGTCAAGGAAATCGGCTTCGGCAGCCTACGGCTGACTGCGGAAGGCGCTGCCGGCTGTCTCGGCGCACTGGGCGACCACGGCAGCGTGCTGCACTGGCATGGCGACATGTTCCAGCTGCCGCCGGGCGCCACCCTCCTCGCCCGCACCGAGATCTGCCCGAACCAGGCGTTCATGCTCGGCAAGTCCGTGCTGGGCCTGCAGTTTCACCTCGAAGCCGACCCCGCCCGGATCGAGCAGTGGCTGATCGGCCATGCGGCGGAACTCTCCGCCAGCGGAATCGATCCGGTAGCGATCCGCCAGCAGGCGAAAGAGGTGGGAGCAGAGCTGCGCCAGCGCGGACAGCAGGTCCTGCGCGACTGGCTCGCCGGGCTGGCCTGACGGGGGCTCGACCGGTCAGGGCCGGCGCGCCAGCGGGACCGCGCGCAGTACCCGCCGGGCACCCAGATAGCGGCCCTGCCAGTAGCCGTCGGCCAGCCGATCCAGGCGCACCGTGCCGCCGGTGGAGGGCGCATGCACGAAGCGCCCCTCGCCCACGTAAATGCCGGCATGGCTGACCCGGCCGCTGCCGTCGGTGGCGAAGAACACCAGGTCGCCGCTGTGCAGGGCCTCGGGCGGCACGCTGACAGCTCCCATGGCGATCATCTCGCGGGTCGAGCGCGGCAGGTGGATGCCCGCCGCCTCGCGGTAGACATAGCCGATCAGCCCGCTGCAGTCGAAGCCGGAATCCGGGGTATTGCCGCCCCAGCGATAGGGTATGCCGACCAGCCCGAGGGCGCGGACCAGCACGTCCTCCGCCGCCGGCGAGGACATGCCGGTATCGCGCGGGACGGGGGGCATGGGGGAGCGGGCGGAGCAGGCCGCGAGCAGTACGGCGAGAAGGACCAGGGCGAGACGGGCCTGAGCGGGCATGGGCGACAGTCCGGTTGTCGAATCGCTCTACTCTGCCGACCCGACGGCAACCGCGCAAGCCGGCCATCCCCGACAATAAAAAGCCCGATCACGTTGCCGGGATCGGGCCTTGTCGGAGCCGATGGACTCACTCGTCGTGGGACGCCATCACCAGGGCACGCTTGGCCTGCAGGTAACTGGAACTCCAGTAGTCGTCGTTCAGGTTGTCCACTCGCACACCACCGCTACGGCGACTGGCCGAGTGGAGGAACTGGCCGTCGCCGATGTAGACGCCGACGTGGCTGACCCGGCCTCGGCCGCGGTTGTTGAAGAAGATCAGATCGCCGGCCGCCAGCTCGTTGCGAGCCACGCGGGGGGCGTCGAGGGAAATCATCTCGCGGGTCGAACGTGGCAGCTTGATGCCGACCTCTTCGCGGAACAGGTAGCCGATGAAGCCGCTGCAGTCGAAACCGGTGGCCTCGGAGTTGCCACCGTAGCGGTAGGGCGTGCCGAGCAGACCGAAACCGCGCATCAGGATGCTGCCGGCCATCGCCGGGAGACGGTAGCCGCCGTTCAGCGCTGCCAGATCCTCGCGGCTGGGCTCCTGGGCCAGGGATACCCGCTGCGGGACAGACAGATTCTGCGGTACCTGCCCTGCACAGCCGGTCAGAAAGACGGCAATGGCCAGCGGTACGAAGGTTGCGAGACGATTCAGCATGGGCAAACGCTTGTCTAAAAGTCTAATGGCGGGGCGAATATGCCTGTGACGAGAGTGATTTACAAACGCTTCCTGTGCGGATTGTGACAAAAGAGACGCTCCCGGCTGCTCGTCGCGCGAAAAATGTCGCATTCCAGACATTGCCCGGAAATACCCACAAAATCGCCGCAACCCAGCACTTTCGCGGGCTACAGCCTGACACCAGGACTCATCCCAGCCTTCGTACGGGACCGGCGGTCGCTGTCGATACGGCTTTTCCCTGCGACAACCCGTCGCAAATGAATTGTCTTCCTCGGCCGCTCCTTCGATATGTCGGGGCGGCCTTGACCCAGACGCTCCCGCCGGCTCCCGGACCAGGCCGAGAAAGGGATCAGGGTCGGGAAAGGTGAGCCAGTAATGATGGAAATACATGCGATGCCCTCCTTGGCAGATGGATATCCACGATGTCGCTGAGATCGGTCCGTTGCGGATTGATTTCCGCGGTGAAGCCGCCGGCCTGCCAGGTGCACAGGACCGGCTCGACGATATAGGGAAAGCTCGCCGTGGTGCCCACCGCCAGCACCGCATCGAAGCCCCGGGCGAGCTGTTCGGAGAGGATCTGGCAGGCCTGCACGGGGAGCATTTCCTCGAACAGCACCACCGGCGGACGAAGCACCCCGCCGCACCGCGCACAGCGCGGCGGCAGCGGCCGCTCCAGGTGTTCGGCCAGGGCGTCGCTGTGCGTCCCGCAGACCTGGCAATACAACGGCGACAGCTCGCCGTGGATCTCGATCAGCCGCTCCGGCGGCGAACCGGCCGCACGGTGATAGCCGTCGATATTCTGGGTCAGCACCCAGCAGCCGGGCTTGAGCCGCTGCAGCTCGGCGATGGCCTCATGGCCGGCGTTGGGTCGGGCCGCCAGGCAGGCCCGACCCAGCTCGGCGAGGTACTTCCAGCAAAGTGCCGGGTCGCGGCGCAGCATGCTGGCGGATAGCGCCGCCTCGATCGGCAGGCCTTCTGCCGTGCAGCCGTTGTAGAGGCCGCCGAGGCCGCGATAGGTGGGCAAGCCGGAATCGGCGGAAAGCCCGGCCCCGCTGATGATCAGGATGCGCTCGGCCCGCCGCAGTGCCTCGGCGATCCGCTCGACGGCGTCTTCCATGAATCCTCCCTCGGACGGAACACGCTCCCTGTCCGCCTTTGTAAATCACACGATTTGTCAGTGAAGACCATGCTGCACCGAATGGAAAAGGCCGCCGGTCGCTTTTCCCGCCGGGCGGTGCATCGTCAATGGTTCACCGTGTGGGCGAGCATCACCGACAGTTGGCACAGCGGCCAGATCCCTCTGGCTGCTCGGCGCCTTGTCGACGATGCCCTGGGCCTTGAGCGCGGCCACCACGTCGTCGGTGGGGATGAAGGTGTCCTTGCCGACCATGCGCAGCAGGCGCGGCGCCGACAGCCCGCCGAGCTGGTTACCATGCCTGGCCAGGTATCGCCACAGATCAACGATGTCGGAAACCGGCCAGCCGGCGATCAGCGCCCCGAAGCTGCCCTTCTCCTGCGCCACGTCCAGCACGAAGCGGGCGTTGCGCGGCACGCTCCCGAGCTTGGCCAGGTGGCGGATCAGCCGCTGGTCGTGCATCAGCCGCTCCAGATGCTCGTCGCCCATCAGCACGACCTTGTGCGGATCGAAACCGAAGAGCGCCTCCTCGAAGGCCGGCCATTTGGCGTCCACCAGGCTGTGCTTGAGGCCGGCCCGGAAGATCCGCAGGCTGATCAGCGACAGGTAGCGGTCATCGGTTATCGCGCGCAGCTCGTCGGCGCTCTTCGGTTGCGGCAACTGCACCTCCAGCGCCGCCGCCGAGCCGAAGCGGTTGAGACAGTATTCGTGCAGCCAGTGATAGTCGCGCATCCTGTAGGTCCGATCCGGAAAAAGCAGCCGCAGAGGTTGCCCGCAGGGGACGCCGCCCCGCAAGTGCGTATTGATGCAAGGCGGCAGCGCTTCAGCCGCGCAGGCGCCGGGCCGCTTCCAGCAGCAACCGTTCGGTGCCGCTCCAGCCGAGGCAGCCGTCGGTGACCGAAACGCCGTAGCGCAGCGCGCCGGACAACGGCTGGCAGCCGTCGAACAGATGGCTCTCCAGCATCACCCCGCGCAGGCTCGTATCGCCGGCCAGACGCTGCTCGAGCACGCTGTCCAGCACGGCCGGCTGGCGCAGCGGGTCCTTGCCGCTGTTGGCGTGGCTGCAGTCGACCATGATCCGCGCGGCGATGCCCTGGCGCTCCAGCGCCTGGCGGGCGCCGGCGACGCTGGCCGCACCGTGGTTCGGCCCGCCATGGCCGCCGCGCAGCACCAGATGGGTGTCCGGGTTGCCGCGAGTCTCCAGCAGGGCCGGATGGCCCAGCTCGTCGATGCCGAAATGCCGATGGGCATGGGCGGCCGAGCGCATGGCGTCGCAGGCGATGCCCAGGCTGCCGTCGGTGCCGTTCTTGAAGCCCACCGGCAGGTCCAGGCCGCTGACCATCTCGCGGTGGATCTGCGACTCGCTGGTGCGCGCGCCAATGGCCGCCCAGCCCAGCAGGTCGTCGAAATAGCTGGCCGCCAGCGGCTGCAACAGCTCGGTGGCCAGCGGCAGGCCCAGCTCGAGAATGTCCAGCATCAGCCGGCGCGACAGGCGCAGGCCTTCGGCCATGTCGCCGCGGCCATCCAGGTGCGGATCATAGACCAGCCCTTTCCAGCCGACGGTGGTGCGCGGCTTCTCGACGTAGGCGCGCATCACCAGCAGCAGCCGGTCGCCGACCTGCGGCGCCAGAGCGGCCAGGCGCGCGGCGTATTCCAGGGCGGACTCGGGGTCGTGCAGCGAACAGGGGCCGACCACCACCAGGAGGCGCGGGTCATGGCCGTCGAGCACCGCGCGGATGGCGGCGCGGTCGGCCCGGATGCGCTCGGCGAGCGCAGGGCTCAGCGGCAGGCGCTGGCGCAGCACGGCGGGGCTGGGCAGCGGCTGGGCGCTGCGGCGGGCGGGAACGGACTCGGCGGGGGCGAGTTGGGCGGAAACGGAGGCATTCATGATCTGGCGGTCCTTGGCCGGCGCGGGCGATCCCGCGGCGGCACTAATCGATTGTTCGTTCGAGGGGTGTCGGGGCGGCGGCGAAGCGGCTAAATCGCCAGTCATGGCGGTAATAACGGTAAGTGCTGCGATAGGTGGTCATCGGCGATTCCTCGTTGTACGGGCCTTTGGCGGCCGGAAAAACAAAACCCCCGGTCGGGTTGCCGACCGGGGGTTTGCGAAAACGTCTGGTGGCGACCCTGTTTGCTGGGGCGCCTGCGGGGTATCAGGCGCGCCTGTGGCTAAACCAATACCCGAAGTAATAACCGGCAGCCGCGACCTGCCGCGCACGGCCCGGCGCCGTGCGCGCGGCACCGGCGTGGACGAGGGACGGAAGGTCGAGGCTGAGCGGCATGCTGTTCTCCATGAGATGTCCGAACCTTACCCCAGCGACCCGGCGGCTTTCAACCCGGCCGTTTCGACGAGGCTCATAGACTCATCACGTCGACGAAGCGCGGCGTGGCCTCGTCGTCGATGCGCAGACCGGCGAAGTCGAACAGCTTGCGGTCGGCCAGTTGCGAGGGGTGCACGTTCTGCAGGGCGCGGAACATGATCTCGGTACGCCCCGGCGACTGGCGCTCCCACTCGCGCAGCATCTCCTTGACCACCTGGCGCTGCAGGTTCTCCTGGGAGCCGCAGAGGTTGCAGGGGATGATCGGGAATTCCTTGAGCTTGGCGTAGGCTTCGATGTCCGTCTCGCTGCAGTAGGCCAGCGGGCGGATCACCACGTTGCGGCCGTCGTCGGAAAGCAGCTTGGGCGGCATGGCCTTGAGGGTGCCACCGTAGAACATATTGAGGAAGAAGGTCTCGAGGATGTCGTCGCGATGATGACCGAGGGCCATCTTGGTCGCGCCGATCTGGTCGGCGAAGGTATAGAGGGTGCCGCGGCGCAGGCGCGAGCACAGCGAGCAGGTGGTCTTGCCTTCGGGGATCTTCTCCTTGACCACCGAGTAGGTGTCCTTCTCGATGATGTGGTACTCGACGCCGATGGACTTCAGGTAGGCCGGCAGCACGTCCTCGGGAAAGCCCGGCTGCTTCTGGTCCATGTTCACCGCGACGATCTCGAATTTGATCGGCGCCACCTTCTGCAGGTAGAGCAGCACGTCGAGCATGGTGTAGCTGTCCTTGCCGCCGGACAGGCAGACCATCACCTTGTCGCCCTCCTCGATCATGTTGAAGTCGGTGACCGCTTCGCCGGCCAGGCGGCGCAGGCGCTTCTGCAGCTTGTTCTGATTGACCGAAAGGGTGCCCATGGTGCTGTGAATCCGCGAAGGTACGAAGGGCCGGGCATTTTACGCGCAAAGGGCGCCCAGCCCCAGCCCGCTTCCCCGGCCTGCCGTCGCCGGACGGTAATACTGTAGCGTTATCACCTTCCCACGAAAGAGAGTAAATCACTCTAAAGCCGCGGTCTGCGCGGCCTCCGGACGACCTCTATACTTCGGCTGCAAGGTCGCGGGGCTGGATCGGCGCCCGTCGCATGCGCGAGGGGCTGTCTGGGGCGGTCCTCACAATAAAAAAGAGGAGAGCTGGCATGATCAACCACGTCTGGGGGCTGTTCACCCATCCCGATCGGGAGTGGCAGGAAATCCGTGGCGAAGAGGAAAGCATCGGCCACATGTATCTCACCCATGTACTGCTGCTGGCGGCGATTCCTGCCGTCTCGGCCTTCATCGGTACGACCCAGATGGGCTGGAGCGTGGCCGGCGGGGAGCCGATCAGGCTGACCGTGGCCAGCGCGCTGCAGATGAGCGTCATGACCTACCTGGCGATGCTCGCCGGGGTGGCGGTGATGGGCGGCTTCATCCACTGGATGGCGCGCACCTACGACGCCAACCCGAACCTGACGCAATGCATCGTGTTCGCCGCCTACAACGCGACGCCGATGTTCGTCGGCGGACTGGCGGCGCTCTACCCCAGTCTCTGGCTGGCCATGGCAGTCGGCACCCTGGCCGTCTGCTACACGACCTACCTGCTCTACGTCGGACTGCCGACCTTCATGAACATCCCCCGCGAGGAAGGCTTCCTGTTCTCCAGCTCGGTGCTCGCCGTCGGCCTGGTGGTGCTGGTGGCGATGATCGCCATCTCGGTGATCCTCTGGGGGTTCGGCGCCGGCCCGGTGTACGTCGGCTGACGCTCTTTCCAGGCAAACGACAAGCCGCCTGCGGGCGGCTTCGCTTTGCCCGCTTTCCGGGCAGCGGAACTCTTTCGGCATAATGGCGCGGACAGGAGATAACGCCCCATGCCCGAATCGATTCTTGCCCGTGTCGAAGCCTGCTTCTGCCAGGCCGAAACTTTCTTCGAGCGCCGCTTCGCGCGCCCGCAGGTCAGCCTGCAGTTGCGTGGACAGAAGGCCGGAGTGGCCCATCCGACGGAAAACCTGCTGCGCTTCAACGCCCAACTGTACCGGGAGAACCGCGAGGACTTTCTCAGGCAGACGGTGGCCCACGAAGTGGCCCACCTGGTCGCCCATCAGCTGTTCGGGTCGGGAATCCGACCCCACGGGGAGGAGTGGCGGAAGATCATGGAGGGGGTCTACGGACTGCCGGCGAAACGCTGCCACGACTATGCCGTGCAGCGTCGCCGCGCGGCCAGTTACCTGTACCGCTGCCAGTGCCCGGACGGCGAGTTTCCCTTCACCGCGCAGCGCCATTCGCTGGTGCTGCGCGGTCGCCGGTACCTCTGCCGCCGTTGCCGGGCGGTGCTGGAGTTCAGCGGCGAGCGGCGTCCTCAGTGACCAGGACCGGCTCGGCGGCGGCCTCGACGGCAGCTTCCTTGCCCTGGCTGGCCAGCTCGCGCTGCATCTGCTCGCTGTCCAGTTGGCCGACCCACTTGGCCACCACCACGCTGGCCACGCCGTTGCCGATCAGGTTGGTCAACGCGCGGGCCTCGGACATGAAGCGATCGATGCCGAGGATCAGCGCCAGACCGGCCACCGGCACATGGCCGACCGCCGACAGGGTGGCCGCCAGCACGATGAAGCCGCTGCCGGTGACACCCGCCGCGCCCTTGGAGGCGACCAGCAGCACCGCCAGCAGGGTCAGCTGCTGGGTCATGTCCATCGGCGTATCGGTGGCTTGGGCGATGAACACCGCGGCCATGGTCAGGTAGATCGAGGTGCCGTCGAGGTTGAAGGAATAGCCGGTCGGGATCACCAGGCCGACCACCGACTTGTGGCAGCCAAGCTTCTCCATCTTCTTCAGCATGCGCGGCAGCACCGACTCGGAGGACGAGGTGCCGAGCACGATCAGCAGCTCCTCGCGGATGTAGCGGATGAAGCGCAGGATGTTGAAGCCGTTGGCACGGGCGATGCCACCGAGCACCACCAGGATGAAGAACACGCAGGTGATGTAGAAGCACAGCATCAGTTGGCCCAGCTGTACCAGCGAACCGACGCCGTACTTGCCGATGGTGAAGGCCATGGCGCCGAAGGCACCGATGGGCGCGACCTTCATGATCATGTTGATGATGCCGAACATCACGTGGGCGATGCGGTCGATGAACTCCAGCACCGGACGGCCGAAGTCGCCCATGCGCTGCAGGGCGAAGGCGAAGATCACCGAGAAGAACAGCACCTGGAGGATGTCGCCGTTGGCGAAGGCGCCGACCACGGTGCTGGGGATCACGTTGAGCAGGAAGCCGATGGTGCTCTGCTCGCCGCCGGCCTTGGCATAGGCCGCGATGCTGCTGGCGTCCAGGCTCGAGACATCGACGTGCATGCCAACACCCGGCTGCACGATGTTGATCACCACCAGTCCAATGACTAGGGCCACGGTGGAAACGATCTCGAAGTACAGCAGCGCGATGCCGCCGGTCTTGCCGACCGCCTTCATGTCCTGCATGCCGGCGATGCCGCTGACCACGGTGCAGAAGATGATGGGAGCGATGGCCATCTTGATCAGCTTGACGAAGCCGTCGCCCAGCGGCTTCATCGCCGTCCCGGTTTCCGGATAGAAATGTCCCAGCGCGATGCCGACGGCGATGGCCACCAACACCTGAACGTACAGACTCTTGTAGAAAGGTTGTTTTTGATTGGACATTGCAAGGTCCTCACAAGCGACGCCTGAACTCCTTCCTGGATACGGACGCCACCAGACTGGGTACCTCCCTCCTCCGGGGAGATTCTTGTAATCCCCGCAGGCGGGGCTGTTCAATCCATGAGGCAATGCATATGCCAGCCCGCGAAAAATTCTGATATATCATTAATAATCAATGACTTATAAAAAATATCCGCAACAGAAAGAGCCTGAAAGGGCGGATATCCGCCGCCCCGGAGGCGAGATTCCGCCAGAGGCCGGCTAGGCTTGGGCCAACCATCGCCACGACCCACGAAAAGGGAGAAATCGGTATGCGTCACTACTTGCCCGGCCTGCTTCTGCTGGCCTTCAGTACCGCCAGCCTGGCGGAGATCCAGACCCGCGAGCTGACCTATCGGAGCGCCGACGGCACGCCGTTGGCGGGCTACTACGCCTACGACGACGCTATCGAGGGTCCGCGCCCCGGCGTCGTGGTCGTGCACGAATGGTGGGGGCTGAACGATTACGCCAAGCGCCGTGCCCGCGACCTCGCCGGCCTCGGCTACAGCGCCCTGGCCATCGACATGTACGGCGAGGGCAAGAACACCCAGCACCCGGCCGATGCCAAGGCCTTCATGCAGGCCGCCACGGCCAACGCCGAGAGCGCCAAGGCGCGCTTCCTCGCCGGCCTCGAGCTGCTCAAGGCCCAGCCGCAAACCGACGGCCGGAAGCTCGCCGCGATCGGCTACTGCTTCGGCGGCCGGGTGGTGCTGGACATGGCCCGCCAAGGCGTGCCGCTGGCCGGAGTCGTCAGCTTCCACGGCAGCCTCGCCACCACCACGCCCGCCACCCCCGGCAGCGTCAAGGCCCGCGTGCTGGTCGCCCACGGCGAAGCCGACACCTTCGTCAGCGACCAGGACATCGCCCACTTCAAGCAGGAGATGGAGCAGACCGGCGCCAGCTACCAGTTCAACCGCTATCCTGGCGCCAAACATGGCTTCACCAACCCCAATGCCGACGCCCATGCGGGTCACGGCCTCGACATCGGCTACCAGAAGGAAGCCGACGAACGTTCCTGGGCCGACATGCAGGCGTTCCTCAAGCAAGTCTTCAAATGAACCCGCAGGAGCGGGCCTGACCGCAACGGCCCCCGCTGCTCCGTAGGAGCCAGCTTGCTGGCGATGTCCTTCCGGGCCTGGATCGCCAGCAAGCGGGCGCCTACGCAAAGCGCCGCCCTACCCACCCACGGCCGTCCACGGCAGAATATCGCCATGCCCTTCTCCAGCCCCCTGCCCCCCTGCCTCAGCGAGCCGAGCGAGCACTGGTCGCTGCCTCTGGCGCTGCCCGCCACCGCACTGGTCAGCGTCGACTTCGACCCGGCCCGGCTGCACGCCGCCGACTTCGGTGCCTGCGGCATCGCACCGATCCGCGGCGTGGCCAAGCGCCAGACCGAATACCTGGCCGGACGCTTCTGCGCGCGAGCGGCCCTGCTGCGCCTGACCGGCGCCCCCGGCATACCGGCGGTCGGCGAGGACCGCGCGCCCCAGTGGCCCGCCGGGGTGGTCGGCTCGATCACCCACGGCGCCGGCCGAGCCGCCGCTCTGGTCGGACGTGCCGGCAACTGGCGCGGACTGGGGCTGGACACGGAAACCCTGCTCCCGGCCGAACGCGCCCTGCGCCTGGCCGAACAGATCCTCACCCCCGCCGAGTTGCAGCGCCTGCCCGGCACGCCCGAGGCGCAGGCCTGGCTGACCACCCTGACCTTCTCCCTCAAGGAAAGCCTGTTCAAGGCGCTCTATCCGCTGGTTCGCCGGCGCTTCTACTTCGAACACGCCGAACTGCTCGACTGGAGCCCCGCCGGCCAGGCGCGCCTGCGCCTGCTCGAAGGCCTCGGCCCGGAGTGGCCGGCCGGCAGCCTCCTCGAAGGCCAGTTCGCCTGCGAAGGCGAGCGTCTGCTCACCCTGGTGGCCATTCCCGCCGAAAAGCCCGGGCGGTAGGCGTCAGCCTGCGGACGACTGTATCGCCCTCGCCGAACCGTTCAGCCCCTTGACAGAAAAATCATAAACACAAGATGTTGTGTTTGTGCATACCAGCCAAAATCCTCCGCCGACCCGTCGAATTCATCCATGTCGGCGACAAACGGCCCAAGCCAAGAGCGGTGCGGCCTGCGCCCAAATACCCTCCTGTCACCCACCGACGACCCACACTTTATCCACAGGTTACCCCCATCGCTTTGCCTTGCACTACCTTCCGAAACGCACCATCTTGTATTACCATCCGTCGCCACATCTATATGTAGAGGTATGGACCGGGAAATAGCCTGCTCGTAAGACCTCTGGAAACCCCAGTCAACAGACGTTTCCACCCGGTTTCCCAGGCCACCGGAGTCACGCTCAGCCAGCCGCGAATGCGGCTGGAATTGTTTTCAGCGGCAGGAATCCACCGACCAGACGAACATGCCGCTAGCGACACCACCACTAGATATTGTGGTTTCGACTTTGGATTTTTGGACTAGAGTCAAGTCGCGGCACTGCATTCGAAACACCAGGAGGACGCCCGCCGCAGCGATCCATCCGCCGCCCCGTCGCGGGCCGGCGGCGAAGATATCGCTGTCCCGGGCGTCCGAGCAGACACCTCTCACAATGGAGATCTTCATGCATACCGACGCCACTCGCGAGACCCAGTCGCCCGGCGCACCACGGACCGCCGAGTCGACCCCTGACCTGGCCGCCACCGCGCCCGGCCAGCTACGGGTGATCAAGCGCAACGGCACCGTCGTTTCCTACACCGACGACAAGATCACCGTGGCCATCACCAAGGCGTTCCTCGCAGTGGAGGGCGGCACCGCCGCCGCCTCGTCGCGCATCCATGAAACCGTCGCCCGCCTGACCGAGCAGGTCAGCACCACCTTCAAGCGACGCATGCCCTCCGGCGGCACCATCCACATCGAGGAGATCCAGGACCAGGTGGAACTGGCGCTGATGCGCGCCGGCGAGCACAAGGTCGCCCGCGACTACGTGATCTACCGCGAAGCCCGCGCCCAGGAACGCAAGCGCAGCGCCGCCACCCAGGAAGTCGCCCAGCCGCACCCGAGCATCCGCGTCGCCCGCGCCGACGGCGTCCTCGTCCCACTGGACATGGGCCGCCTGGACACCATCATCGGCGAGGCCTGCGAAGGTCTGGCCGAGGTCGATGCCGGGCTGATCCAGAAGGAAACCCTGAAGAACCTCTACGACGGTGTGGCCGAGAAGGACGTCAACACCGCCCTGGTGATGACCGCGCGGACCCTGGTCGAGCGCGAGCCGAACTACTCCTACGTCACCGCGCGCCTGCTGATGGACACCCTGCGCACCGAAGCCCTGGGCTTCCTCGGCATCGCCGAAGCCGCCACCCACCACGAGATGGCCGAGCTCTACGCCAAGGCCCTGGCGGTCTACGTGGACAAAGGCATCGAATTCGAGCTGCTCGACCCGAAACTGCGCGGCTATGACCTGGCCAAGCTGGGCGCCGCGCTCGACCACGAGCGCGACCAGCAGTTCACCTACCTCGGCCTGCAGACCCTCTACGACCGCTACTTCCTGCACAAGGACGGCATCCGCTTCGAGCTGCCGCAGGTGTTCTTCATGCGCGTCGCGATGGGCCTGGCCATCGAGGAGCCGCAGAAGGAAGCGCGCGCCATCGAGTTCTACAACCTGCTGTCGTCCTTCGACTACATGGCCTCCACGCCAACCCTGTTCAACGCCGGCACCCTGCGCCCGCAGCTCTCCTCCTGCTACCTGACCACCGTGCCGGACGACCTCTCCGGCATCTACAGCGCCATCCACGACAACGCCATGCTGTCCAAATTCGCCGGCGGCCTGGGCAACGACTGGACCCCGGTGCGCGCGCTCGGCTCCTACATCAAGGGCACCAACGGCAAGAGCCAGGGCGTCGTGCCCTTCCTCAAGGTGGTCAACGACACCGCGGTGGCCGTCAACCAGTGCTTCGCCCCCGAAACCCTGGTGCACACCGCCAACGGCCCACAGCCGATCCGCGACCTGCAGCAGGGCGATCTGGTGCTGGGTATCAGCGGCCGCTACCGCGAAGTCACCCACAAGTTCGTCTACAACCAGACCGACGCCATGCTCGCCATCCGGGTCAAGCACGCCATCGAGCCGATCGAGGTGACCGCGGGCCACCCCTTCTACGCGATCCGCGGCGTGCCGCTGGAACAGTCCGGCGAACGCACCCTGCGCCAGCTGCAAAGCGGCAAGCGCAACCCCGAATGGATCGACGCCGGCGAACTCAAGCGCGGCGACTACATGGCCCAGGTGATCCCGAACGAAGTCGTGCCCGTGGCCAGCTTCGACGAGGATGACGCCCGCCTGTACGGCATCCTGCTCGGCGACGGCCACCTCTCCAAGGACGGCCTGCAGTGGGGTGTTTCCGGCCATCCGCAGCGCGACGGGCACATGGACTTCGTGCGCACCTACCTGTCGGCGCGCGGCATCCACTTCTGGGAAACCTCCCGCGGCGAAACCTACGGCCAGATCCACTGGGCCTCCGGTCGCGGCGCGCTGCGCGACGCCACCACCGGCCGCATCAGCGGTGCCGGCGCGGCGACCCTGCCGCTCGACCATGCCGACCTGTATGACGCGCAAGGCTGCAAGCGCATCGCCCGCCGCTTGAGTCACCTGCCGCGCCCGCAGACCCTGGCGCTGATCCGGGGCCTGCTGGAAAGCGACGGCGGGGTTTCGCGCAGCAAGGAGATCTACTTCACCAACACCTCGCGCCCGCTGATCGAGGGCCTGCGCTACCAGCTGCTGCGCCTCGGCGTGCCGACCGCTGGCCAGTACCGCGAACGCCACCAGGACCATGCCGGCCAGCGGGCGGACGGTTCGCCGATCCGCTTCGAGGGCGTCTGCAAGGCCTACGACCTGCGCATCCCCGCCGTGCCGGAAGTGGCGCAGCTGGTGGGTTGCCAGCCCATCGCCAAGCGCAACTGGATCACCTGGCAGGGCTGCGTCTACTCGCGCATCCGCGACGTCCAGCCGATCGCCGTCAAGCCGTTCGTGTTCGACCTCAAGGTGGAAGGCGACGAGTCCTACATGACCACCAGCGGCCTCGCCCACAACGGCGGCAAGCGCAAGGGCGCGGTCTGCTCCTACCTGGAAACCTGGCACCTGGACATCGAGGAATTCCTCGAGCTGCGCAAGAACACCGGCGACGACCGCCGTCGCACCCACGACATGAACACCGCCAACTGGATTCCCGACCTGTTCATGAAGCGGGTGTTCGAGGACGGCCAGTGGACGCTGTTCTCCCCGTCCGACGTGCCGGACCTGCACGACCTCACCGGCAAGGCCTTCGAGGAGCGCTACGAGTACTACGAGGCGCTGACCCAGTACGGCAAGCTCAAGCTGTTCAAGACCATCGCCGCCAAGGACCTGTGGCGCAAGATGCTCTCCATGCTGTTCGAGACCGGCCACCCGTGGCTGACCTTCAAGGACCCGTGCAACCTGCGCAGCCCGCAGCAGCACGTCGGCGTGGTGCACAGCTCCAACCTCTGCACCGAGATCACCCTCAACACCAACAAGGACGAGATCGCCGTCTGCAACCTGGGCTCGATCAACCTGGTCAACCACGTCAATGACGGCAAGCTGGACACCGCCAAGCTCGAACGCACCGTGAAGACCGCCGTGCGCATGCTCGATAACGTCATCGACATCAACTACTACTCGGTGCCCCAGGCGCAGAACGCCAACTTCAAGCACCGCCCGGTCGGCCTGGGCATCATGGGCTTCCAGGACGCGCTGTACCTGCAGCACGTCGCCTACGGCTCGGAGGCGGCCATCGCCTTCGCCGACCAGTCGATGGAAGCGATCAGCTACTACGCCATCCAGGCCTCCTGCGACCTGGCCGAGGAGCGCGGCGCCTACTCCACCTTCGACGGCTCGCTGTGGTCCCAGGGCATCCTGCCGCTCGACTCGCTGGACATCCTCACCGAGCAGCGCGGCGCCAAGTACATCGAGGTCGACCGCAGCAGCACCCTGGACTGGGCGCCGGTGCGCGAGCGCGTGAAGAAGGGCATGCGCAACTCCAACATCATGGCCATCGCGCCGACCGCGACCATCTCCAACATCATCGGCGTGTCGCAGTCCATCGAGCCGACCTACCAGAACCTCTACGTGAAGTCGAACCTCTCCGGCGAGTTCACCGTGATCAACCCCTACCTGGTCCACGACCTCAAGGCGCGCGGCCTGTGGGACGCGGTGATGGTCAACGACCTCAAGTACTACGACGGCTCGGTGCAGCAGATCGAGCGCATCCCGCAGGACCTCAAGGACCTCTACGCCAGCGCCTTCGAGGTGGAGACCAAGTGGATCGTCGAAGCCGCCAGCCGCCGCCAGAAGTGGATCGACCAGTCGCAGTCGCTGAACCTGTACATCGCCGGCGCCTCGGGCAAGAAGCTCGACGTGACCTACCGCATGGCCTGGTTCCGCGGCCTGAAGACCACCTACTACCTCCGCGCCCTGGCCGCGACCAGCGCCGAGAAGTCGACCATCAACACCGGCAAGCTCAACGCCGTGTCCTCGGTGATCGATGAGAGCCTGTCCGCCGCCGAGCCCAAGCCGGCGCCGGTGCCGCAGGCGTGCTCGATCGACAACCCGGATTGTGAGGCTTGTCAGTAAGGGATATCGCGCGAATCTGAGGCGCCTAGCGCTCGCTCAGATTCGCGCTGACTGCTGACCAAGGACAAAAGAAAAAGCCCGACACAGTTGCAGCTGTGTCGGGCTCGAATCTCCCAAGTGCTAAAGCGTCGCTCTATGGGAGGCTGGGATCCATTCAGATCCAATCGCGGGGCGCGATGATCCCCATCTGAACGGACCGGTGTCAAGTGGCGCTCATCATTCAGGAGATATTAGCTATGGCTAAGAAATCCGATACCTACGAGGTAGGGCGTGATGCTGGAAACGGGCGTTTTACTACTCCCGAGAAAGCGCGTCAGAACCCGAAAACCCACGTAGTAGAAAAAATCAAAAAGTCCAAATAACTGGACTTACTGGAGGGATTACCCCCTCCAGTTCTTTTTTTAAAACTTGCTAGAGGACAAATCATGCTGAGCTGGGACGAATTCGATAAGGAAGATGATCAATCTATCGCTGCAAAACCAGCTGCAGCTAACTCTCAAGTAGTCGGTAATGCATTAGACAAACTCGACGACGAAGCCGCCAGCTCCGTCGAGAATGCCCGCGCCATCGCCGCCGACGACTCCGCCGCCGTCGCCCGCGCCAAGGCCGCCCTCGACCAGCTGGACATCGCCGAAGGCCTGGCCGAGCTGGAAGGCGAAAGCGCCCGCGTCACCGTCGACGCCAAGCGCATGATCAACTGCCGCGCCGACCTCAACCAACTGGTGCCCTTCAAGTACGACTGGGCCTGGCAGAAGTACCTCGACGGCTGCGCCAACCACTGGATGCCGCAAGAGGTCAACATGAACGCGGACATCGCCCTGTGGAAGAGCCAGGACGGCCTCACCGAAGACGAGCGGCGCATCGTTATGCGCAACCTCGGCTTCTTCTCCACCGCCGACTCGCTGGTCGCCAACAACCTGGCGCTGGCCGTGTACCGCCTGATCACCAACCCCGAGTGCCGCCAGTACATCCTGCGCCAGGCCTTCGAGGAGGCCATCCACACCCACGCCTACCAGTACTGCATCGAGTCGCTGGGCATGGACGAGGGCGAGATCTTCAACATGTACCACGAGGTGCCATCGGTGGCGAAGAAGGCCGCCTGGGGCCTCAAGTACACCCGCGCCATCTCCGACCCGGAGTTCGACACCGGCACCGTCGAGACCGACAAGGAACTGCTGCGCAACCTGATCGCCTACTACTGCGTGCTGGAAGGCATCTTCTTCTACTGCGGCTTCACCCAGATCCTCTCCATGGGCCGCCGCAACAAGATGACCGGCGTCGCCGAGCAGTTCCAGTACATCCTGCGCGACGAATCCATGCACCTGAACTTCGGCATCGACGTGATCAACCAGATCAAGATCGAAAACCCGCACCTGTGGGATGCCGAACTGAAGGATGAAGCGACCCAGATGATCCTCCAGGGCACCCAGCTGGAAATCGAATACGCCCGCGACACTATGCCCCGCGGCGTGCTCGGCATGAACGCCGCGATGATGGAGGACTACCTCAAGTTCATCGCCAACCGCCGCCTGAGCCAGCTCGGCCTGCCCGAACAGTACCCGGGCACCACCAACCCCTTCCCGTGGATGAGCGAAATCATGGATTTGAAGAAGGAGAAGAACTTCTTTGAGACTCGCGTCACCGAGTACCAGACGGGGGGGGCGCTGGCCTGGGATTAACCTAGACCACTGGTAGCTTGCTTGAAGGGCAAGCTACCAGTTATCCCGCCTCTGAGCTGTAGATTTACCAAATCCTTGTATGCCTATTTGTTGTTGCTTTGCATTCTATGCTTGTCTGTAATTTCATATGGAATCAAATGACTAAGTATTTGAAGGTGTTGGCTGGTCTATTGGCGCGGGTTTTCTTGGTTTCTATTCCTGCAATTGTGTTTTCGCAATTCAGAGCTGAAATGTCGCAGCCACTCTCGGATTGGAGCTGGGACGTACGGGGTTATGTATTTGGGTCGTTGCTTGCTTTGGTTGCGTTTGATTATATGAAGGACTATGCAAAGTCTAGTCTTGAGAAAAAGAAAAGACATCCATTGCAGGCAGCTTGCAGGCAGAGTACGGCAACAATTTCCAGTATTCTTGAGGCGGCAAGGTTTGATCAAGCTAGTCATCGCCCCATTATTGAATCAGCACTGAAGCAGATTGAAGAGATTGTGGAAATTGGCTTGGCCAAGAGCAAGGCGGATGGCTTGGAAATAAGTGCCAACTGCATGATTTACTCTACTCAGCGCGGTATAGGTGGGCGCCTTCAGCTTTTGTACTGGGGGACGAGGCTCGCAGGTCGTGAGCCGATTGAATTGCGAATAGATAGTGATCTGCCTGGAGCCATTCAAGCTGTTAAAAGCGGCGTAGTTACATATGTACATGACACACAGAAATCACCTGTTGTTGATTTCTTCAAGGGTAAGGCCTATAGATCTATAGTTTCAATTCCGATTAAGAAAGGTGGCAGGGTCATCTGTGTGGTCAATATTGATGCCACTGAGCCAGGGGCGTTCAAGGATGAGAGCGGGTTTGTAAATAGAGTCATGCCTCTGTTTTCTGGGCAGATCGAAGTCATAAAGAAAATAGCGAAGTAGCCTGGACTTCATTGGTGGAAACGCGCTTCGCGAGTTGTTTGATCGTTCCCACCTCGCCCCGTGACGCAAAACATCACCCGCCCTGCTCCCACGCAGGAGCGCTCGTCGTTATACACAACTGCAGTCCCCACAGGTCTATACCCAAAAGGGCTTCGTGGAGAATGACGATGAACTGGGCAGAGGAAGAAATGCAGACCGCCGACCTGGGCGATGAGCGCCTGAATGTACGGGTAGCCAAGGTCCTGGAGCGGTTGGGAGCGCACCCGGGGAGCAGCGAGGTAGCCTGGAAGGGCCTTACCGCTTCACACAGGCAAACAAGCGAGTAGCCCGGACATCTCCGGTGGAAAATCGCTTCGCGAGTTTTCCACGGGGTGGCCATCCACCCTACGCGGAGTTGCGGCCACGTAGGGTGGACAACGGCGCAGCCTTGTCCACCAATCAGGCAGGCAGCGGCCCACAAGATCAGCTCCGTAAGGTGGACAACGCTCCGCTTGTCCACCGAGCATGGCCATGGCAGGCACGAGGCTCAGGGAGGCAGCCCATGTCCAACTACCGCCGCGCCCGCGTGCCGGGGGCGACCTACTTTTTCACGGTGAACCTGCGCGATCAGCGCAGCGACCTGCTGGTGCGGGAGGTGGACCTGCTGCGCGCCACGATACGGGCGACCAAGGCGCGTCATCCCTTCCACATCGATGCCTGGGTGGTGTTGCCGGAACACATGCACTGCATGTGGACGCTACCGCCGGGCGACAGCGACTTCGCCCTGCGCTGGAAGGTCATCAAATTCGCCTTCTCCAGACGCCTGCCGGATGACGAGACGCGCACGGCCGCACAGGCCGCCCGTGGCGAACGCGGCATCTGGCAACGGCGCTACTGGGAACACCTGATCCGCGACGACCTCGACTACCAGCGCCACTTCGACTACCTGCACTACAACCCGGTGGAACACGGGCATGTCGCACGGGTGGCGGACTGGCCGTGGTCGAGCTTTCATCGGGCCGTGGCGACAGGTATCTACCGCACGGACTGGTGCGTCGAGCCAGCGCATGAGCGTGGCGCTTACGGGGAATGAGCGCTCTGGTGGAAAACGCTGCGCGGTTTTCCACCCTACGCCCGTCGGAACTAGGGGGCTGTCGGAGGATTGCGCAAGCTTGCCCGCCCCAGCGGCGCCGGGCTCATGACGAGGCGAGGTGGCCGAAGCGAAGCAGCCCGGAAGGGCCTTACCGCCTCACACAGGCAAACAGGGCATTCCCGGAGGTTCCGCTCCAGGGAATGAGCTTTTCGTAATCATGCTCGAACACATGAACCTCGAAGTACGGTTGCAGAAGCGTCTGCAGCTCATCGAAGCTCACCGCAACCATGGGATGTTCGTCGTGCCACACCTGGGTTTCGCCCGCCACGCTTCGTTCGATACGCAGTCTGAGCGACTGCCGCTCGCCCTGGCCGGCGTAGTTCCAGCCGGAACTGAAGCGGAACAGGCCGTCATCGTGCCGTGCGGTGTGCGTCGCGAATGAAGCGTTGTCGATCCGGTGCTTGTCGACCGCGTTGAAGCAGAAGAGCCCGTTGGCGGCCAGTGCACGGTGCACGCTGGCGATGCATGCCTTCAGCCTGTCGATTCCGCCGCTGTAATGGATGGAATACAGAAAGCAGGTGATCAGGTCCTGCGGCCCGTCCACCGTGAAGGCGCACATATCCTGGCGGGATAATTGCGCCTCCGGACAACGCATGACGGCGCGGTCCAGCATCGGCTGGTTGATGTCGAGGCCACTGCCCGAATAGCCGGCATCGATGAAATGGCGGACATGCGGCCCGGTTCCACAGGCCAGATCGAGATGCCGGCGCCCGCCATTGCCGAACAGTTGCTGCAGCCGGTGAACGCAGTGGCTTTGCGCCTGGTAGTCGATATCGGCGCACATCAGGTCGTAATAACCGGACAAGTCGTTATAAAGGGCATTGCCGGACATGATGGCCTGATGTTCCAAGCGGAGCGTGGGGGTGCGCATCATAGCCCAACCCAGGCATGGGAGGCATTTTGATCGCTCCCACCCACCCCGTGACGCAAGATCATTGACCTGAAGAAGAAGGAGAAGAACTTCTTCGAGACTCGCGTGAGCGAGTACCAGACCGGCGGGGCACTGGTCTGGGGCTGAGAGAAAGACGGAGAGGAACCGGCAGGCTCCTTCTCTTTGGGAGCGTGGCCAGTAAAACCGAATGCAACAGCTCCTGGGCGTCGGAGCAGATACCCATTAACAGGCCGTTGAAAAATTCAGCTCCAACTCCCCCAACCCGCCAGGCTTGACGTTTTTTCAAGCGCTCAGCCCCCGACGTTTCTTTCAAAAGGCCTGGCTTCAGGCCCCTTTTGACGATTCCAGCGCCGCTTCCACGCCTTTCGGCGTTTTCCGGGCGCAACTCGCCCTATACCTGCGAGCCTCGCCACCAGCCCGACAGGCTCCCCAGGCGGATCAGGTTGTAGACCGAGAAGCCCAGCAGCAGTTGGGCACTCAACTTCGCCCGGCCGATCAGCTTGGTCTTGCGCAGCCCTCCCACCGTCTTCAGCCAGCCAAAACCCTCCTCGATCCGCTTGCGGATCTTCAGGCTGGTCGTGTATCCCTCATGACGCGTGGTGCGTCCGTCGATGGCGCTGCCCTTTTCCTTGCGCGCCACA
>Ga0209800_10000566_pt1 | contig 54593 bp, 44 predicted proteins | sample Higcelweek8metaG_FD_187174 | JGI IMG/M metagenome (GOLD analysis project Ga0209800, IMG submission 187174) | Freshwater pond sediment microbial communities from the University of Edinburgh, under environmental carbon perturbations - High... | ecosystem: Environmental > Aquatic > Freshwater >...
ACATAGCCTCGACGCGCGCCCTCATGTCGGAGCCGCACACCGAAGCGTACTCCGCGTCAAAGGGCGGAATCGCGGCGCTCACGCATGCCCTCGCGATGAGCCTCTCCCCCGATGTGCGCGTGAATGCGGTAAGTCCCGGCTGGATTGAAGTCTCTCATCTGCAAAAGCGCTCATCGCGGAAAGAGATTATACACACGGAGGCCGACAGACTCCAACATCCAGCCGGCCGTGTAGGAACAGCGGAAGACATCGCCGCGATGGTGTGCTATCTCGCGTCGGACGAAGCCGGCTTTATCACGGGACAGAACATCGTCGTGGACGGCGGAATGACGAAGAAGATGATCTACGTGTGATGCTTGCCGGGTTTGAACGTATATAGTTACGGATTGCATAGAAAGACTTTTTGGTGCGAATAACGTGTTCGTAATAGTTTTTCTGCCATACTGTATGATGTTGAAATAAACTCGCCTCGTTGACCCTTCTGGTAACAGCCGATTTGAATGATCGTATTATCGTCGGTATAGAACCTGCGACAGGTTTCCCGAATCGTTCTATTCGTTGGGACTCCCCCCGTTGGGACACGGCATGCCGTGCCCCAACGGGGGGAGCGGGTATCAAGGGGATATCTATTATCTTGATAATTCCGTGAAAATGATCGGGCATGATAACGAATTCATCCAGAACCACTGACGCAAAATGTTCCGGTATTGCATTCCAACAGTCTCGGACGATGATTCCGATATCATTGAGAATTATTCTGCGATTTACTATTGAACTGAATACGTCTTCCCACCTTGTTCTTGCGCATAAGGTGATAAAATACGCGCCGGGAGATGTATAGTCGTATCTTTTAAGACGTATTGACCGCCGATCGTGAAATCGCTTTCTCATAACATATAGTACGGACGAGCCGGAGAGATCCGCGAAGAATAGATAAAAAAGATAGATATCTACCTAGCCCCCGTTATTGTTGGGGCACGGCATGTCGTGTCCCAACAATAACGGGGGAATTAACGGGGAACATCATCTCAAAACAGTAATATTCCTCTGTTTCGTTCCGCCGGCAAAAATTACGAGGCCGTCCGTGGTTGACGCGACGCAATTCCATCCGCTGGTTCCTATTCCGGTTTGTGTGGTCCAATTCAATCCGCCGTTTACTGTTGTCAGAATACCGACATCTGTTGCTGCGGTAATAAGATTTCCGTCGTTTGACATCGCTAACTCGAATACTTTCGTGAACGAGAGGGTCAAAGAACCATTGTAGGTTAATGCGCCGCCTTCGATGGTATAGGAATACATTGTGCCGTCATTGCAGCCGATAAATAATACGGTTCCATCGCTTGATAAAGAAATTCTGATTTCATCATTCCAGTTATTTGAAAAGGATGAGAATGTAGTTCCGTAATTCGAGGAGTAAAACACATTGGACGTTCCGCCCATTTCTTCCAACCTTGAAAAAACAACATACTTACCGGAAGCGGAACATTGAATATCGGTAACACTGTCTTCCCCTCCGAAACCCATATCGACTAATTGAAACGTATCCCCATAATCGTCAGACTTCCATATGAGATCATAACCCGAATGATCAAAACATCCGGCATATACATATTTACCGTCTTGACTTGTCGTGATTTTACACCAGTCACCAATATTATTTTCTACAATAAATCTCCAATCAACTCCGTAATTCATTGACCGATAGATCGTTCCGTCTGTTTCAACCGCGTAAACGCACGCGCCCTCAGCCCCGGCCATTCTCGAGATCGCAATGCTCTTCCACCGCTTCTGCATGCTGTTTCCGCCGGAATCTTTTTTCACCATGCTCCAGATCGTTCCGCCTTCAGTGGATATATGAATGTATCCGCCGTGCGCGCCTGCTCCGCCATCGCACGCGGCGATGAATTTTCCGTCTGAGGAACACGCGATACCGGTCCAGGTGCGCAAGCCCTGACGTGACCAATTCCAGTTTGAGCCTGACCCCGAACCTGTCCAGATGTCTTCTCCCGCGGTGATGGCGGCGATATTTTCGCCGGTATAATCAGATGTGATTCCTGTCCATGCTCTGGTCGTTGTTGTGGACGATATATTGAAAATGTTATTGTTCCAGCTTGTAAACGATGCCGGATTGGTATTCACATGTATACCGCCGGTGCCTGACGTTCCCGAACTGTTTTCCGTCGCGAACACATAGGCTCCGTCATCAGAAATTTTAAGTCCTGTCCATGAATGATCTCCTGCTGACGTCTTGATTGAAGAGCCATCACCAATTTTCGCCCATGTATCCGTTATCCAAATATGATTCTGACTGTCGTTATTATATATTCCATGAGTATTTCCGAAATAACCTGTTACGGCGAATATGCCTGAAAAACTGCGGTCATAGAAAAACGGCTTTGCGGTAGTTATTCCGGTGACCGTATATCCGACGAATGGTGATCTGTATATATTCGAAGAAACCGTATTATACCTGAACAAAGAACGGATGGTTCCGGCGGATACATCGATGGCTTTTATAGGGAAACCATGATCAGAGGTTGAACGGCTGTTCAACGCGAGATTGTAATCATATACCACCGATCCCTCGTCCTGTGCCGCGATGAGTTTATTGGGGTTGTATATCGAGAGCAGAAAGTATCCGCCTCCTGTCACCGATTCAAGCTGATTCCATGTGACTCCGAAATTTATGGACGCGTATATCTGCTGGTTTGATCCGTTTTTAGCCGAGGCGGCGATATATTGTCCGTTAGGCGATGAATCGATATGCTGCCAATCCGCGGCTACAGATGTGTTTCGCACGATCCACGTCAGTCCGTAATCGTCTGATGTCCAGATGTTTCCGGTGGTGCCGTGAGAACTGTTCTCTGTCGCGGCGAGGTATTTCCCGTTGTCAGACGAGGTAATTGACGTCCAGTTGTTCGCAACCCGACCTCTTCCAGATATTGTAAAAACAGCATACCCATTTTCGGAAATACTTTTCTCACTTGAGGTCAATGTGAGCAGTCTCTTCCGGTACTCCGGGCTTTCGTAAATTTCACTCGGTTCCATGTTCGAAGATTTAGCGATGAGTTTCAATTTGATCCTGTACGTATTTTGTGTATGAGTGTAACTCGTGAATTGGGGACTTGCGGTTGTCGGATCACTTACTGTCAATACGCCGTTATAACCGTTGTTGGTTGAGGAAGAATTGTAATAGGTGACGCTTTCTCCAGAGGGAAGAGTATATCCGTTGAGATTGGGAGTGAACACAATATCAGATGAGAACACTCTCTGCATGGTCGGATATTGAGTACCGGAAGCTGAAAGACTCGGTGTCGGTGTCCGCACTTTCACCGACAGATCTTTGACGGATGACTGCCGGTATCCTTTCTGTATCGCGATAGCTTTGATAACCGTGTTTCTGTCGACGGTGATCGGAGTTGTCGTGTAAAGAATTGAGCCGGCTCCTGTCGTCGGATCGGCCGGGCTCGTGCTGATCGCCGAAGTGTACAATATCTTCGTGTCGGACGGCGTATTGACAAATGAAACGTTCTGCGGTGCGTCATATGTCTGACTGGTGATGTTGAATTGCGGTACAGGAGTCGTTCCCAGATCGACAGTGGTGAATGTGGACGTACCGCCTCCCGCGTATTCATTCCCCGCAAGGTCTTTTATCCCTGACTTTATTTCCGCTTCATATGTTGAATAATATTCGAATCCCACGGGTGTAAACGTGACGACGCTGCCTTCTCCCGCGCAGGAACCTGCGGCGTCACTTACCGGGAAGAATGAGCTTGAGTCGGAGACGCTGATTGAGCTGTTGGTTATGCTCATCGGATCAATATTTTCATTGAAAGTGGCACGAACCGGATGAGTTATTCCCGCTCCTGTTAAATTATTTACGGGATCAATACTAACCACCGCCGGCGCTGTATTATCCACCACCGTTTCGGCGAGTGTTGCGACAGGTTCATTGATCCCGTCCGAGAACACCACCCACACCCTGTTGGCCTGTTCAGTGTTTGAGAGCTTGACGTCGGCGGCATCGGTATTTGTGGCGCCCGCAATCACCGCAGTTGCGGTTTTAAACGTGTTGTCAGATGCTTTTTTGTACCGAAAATAATCAAATCCCGATCGCATTCCCGCTCCGCTGCCGTCGGTAGGGATTCCGTTGTCGAGATATATCTGGTAAATACCTTCGCAGTTCGATCTTATATTGATTCCCGTGCTGTTCTTTGATTGTATGAATCGCGATGAAGAAAACGTGACTTCCACCAGCGGCCCCCGTTTGCCTGTGCCGACGTTATACGACGTCGCGGCGGTCGCGCCTTCGGTGTCCTTGACAATCATTTTCACGCTCACCGGTTTACCGGATTCAACAAAGCCGTTCGTCAGAAACAGTACCGAACAACCCGTTGCGGTGACGGTTACGGCGCCGAACGTACCATAATCGGAAACGAAATCATAGATAAGTTTCTGTTTCTCGGGATCGCGCGCGGTCACCGCGATGGTGAACTTCATACCTTTTTTGATGCCCGACGAGACAGATGAACTTGTTGATGATGAACTGACGTTTTCAATAACAGGAGCTTCGTTCGGACTGAAGTCCTGAGCGTCGTGTATGGAGCTTCCGCAGCCTGCGGCGAAGAATACCGTTGCAATGAACACGGCGAGGATAACGCTTTTGGCGGACGAAGGTCTTTGTTCCGTGCCTCGTGCGTTTGTTTTGGTGAATAAGCGTTTGTCAGTCGCGAGTTTCATCTTCCTCTCCTTTTCGTTACGCATGTCACGGTGTGCTTTCAATTTACCGAGATGTTGCACAGTTTGACGATGTCCTCATTGACGTAATCGCAGAATATCACCCAAACCTTGTTACTCATTCCTGCGGTGGTAAGTTTCGCGTCGGTAGTCGCTGAAGACGCAGGTCCCGCGATGGTGAGCGTTACAGCGTCGAATGTTCCCGACGCGTTTTTTATATATGGAATTACCTTCTTGCCGTCGATCATCTTCGCGGTTTCAGGTGTGAGAGTATTATCGCAGAAAACCTGATAGTATCCTTCGCAGTCCGCCTTGAGAGAAATTGTCGTTGTTCCTCCCGAAGAAATCGGGTTTGATCCGGTCAATGTCACAATCACTTCCGGCTTTGTCTTGCCGGTTCCCACGGTAATCTCTCTTTCAGTGGAACCGTTGATCGGATCGTTGACGGTAACTATGACAGTGACGGGAATGAGCGGTTTCACGTGTTCATCGGTGAGGAATTGCACGGTGCATGATCCGCCGTTATATGTTTTGTTTCCGAATGTGCCGAAGAGGGATGTGAACTGATAATCCAGAGTATCGTTTTCAGGATCATTTGCGGTAACTGTGATTTCAATAAGCACATCGCCTCTGAGTCCGTCGGAGGGAAGTTCGGGTGATACGATTTTCACCGCGCAGTCATTGATTACGGGAGCCTTGTTGGGGCTGAAACCCTGTGCATCGTTTATTGCTTCACCGCATGATAAAAAAAACACCGGCAACAGAAATGCCATCATCCCGATAAATAAACGTCTTCCGCGCGTGAACATCAACAGTCTCCATAACAAGCTTATTGTTTTTCGCGCCGGTGTTTGTATGTGTAAAGTTGTAAGAAAAGAAGCCGGCTGTATTTACCGATACTCTAAACCCGGCATATCCGAAAATCAACACGTATTTGATAGTTTAATGACCGTATTCTTGATTTTTATAAGGTTGGACGGACGGTGGAACCCGGTCGTAGAAATCTTCGATTAATTTCCTATTTCCCCGTTCCCCTCCGTTGGGACACGGCATGCCGTGCCCCAACGGAGGGGAACGGGGGTTTCTCCCCGATCTATAATCCAATAAAAAAGTAATTGCGCGTCGCGCGCGCAGACGTTAGGTTCGTTACCAAAAATATATACAAAGGTGGATTACTATGAAACGATCCTCATTCGTCCCGAAAATTGCAGTAAGTCTTGTCTTCGCCGTGTTTGCCGCAGTTGGCTGCGGCGGAGGAGGTGGGGGCAGTGGAGCGAATGGCGGAATCATCAACGGATATGATGTGAACCTCTCCTCTCTTGAGATTTCAAGCGGAACTCTTACCCCTGCGTTTGATCAGACGGTGACCGCATATACCGTGACAGTCGATACGGCGGTCACGTCGATAAAGGTGAAGCCGTCGGTTGTCGATAAAAATGCGGCGATCACCGTCAACGGATCAGCAATCGATTCGGGTTCCGACTCGCAGGAAATATCGCTCGCTCCGGGCGTACTCGCGAATATATCGATTACGGTCGTCGCACCTGATAAAACTACAAAAAAGACCTATACCGTCGTAGCTCTCCGTCAGGGAACAGCGCCCCCGGCGAGTGTGAACCTTTCGAGCCTGTCCCTTTCGGCGGGAACGATTTCCCCGTCATTTGATCCGACGAATGTGTCGTACACCGCGACGGTCGGGTATGCGGTTTCTTCCGTTTCCGTGAACGCGGTTGCGTTGGATACCAAAGCTTTGGTCAGAATCAACGGAAGTACGAATAAGACAGTCCCCCTTGCAGTCGGGGTGAACGCGATTATCGTGAAGGTGTTCGGGTATGATGGTAATACTGTGAAGGAATATTTGATCTCCGTAATCAGAGGCGCGCCTTCGACCAACGCGAATCTCTCCGACCTTGAGATTTCGAAAGGAACGCTTTCTCCTGAATTCGACGAATCGAAGTATTCATATAACGCGAGTGTCGCATCCGCGGTATCATCAGTGAGCGTCACACCGACGGCGGAGGATTCGGGATCAACGATAGCCGTGAACGGAACGACCGTGACATCGGGATCGTCTGTGACAATAAGTCTTCCCGTAAACAGCACCACGACGATTACCGTGGCGGTGACCGCGCAGGACGGAACCGCGAAGAACAGTTATGTGATCAACATGACCCGCGCGGCGGTGAGTGCGAACGCGAATCTGAGCTCTCTCGTGATATCGAACGGCACCCTCACACCACGGTTCGATCCGAACACGACATTCTACCGCGCGGAGATCGCGACATCGCAGGCCTCGTCGACAATCACGCCGACTGTTTCATATAATGCGGCTTCGGTATTTGTGAATGGATCAGCGGTGAACTCGGGAAGCGCTTCTTCTTCGATTCCGCTTAACATCGGAGTAAACAAAGCATCGGTGAAGGTGATTGCGGAAAACGGTACTGAGAAGACCTATTCGGTCGAACTCGTGCGTGTGCCCGACAAGAGCAAGAACGCGTTCCTCGCGGGATTGTATCTTTCATCCGGTTCTCTCTCTCCGGTGTTCTGCAAAACCAAAACGGCGTATACTGCGGAAGTCGCGTCGAATATAACGAGCATCACGGTGACGCCGAGCGCCGCGGGATTGAACGCGGCGGTGAAGGTGAACGGCACGGCGGTTATATCAAACAACGCGTCATTGCCGATTACGCTATCGGCAGGAGCGAATACGATCACTGTCGAAGTGTGGGCGGAGGATACATCGAGCTACATGAAGTATGTCGTCACGGTCACAAGGCTCGCGTCGGGTGTGACGAGTTCGAACGCCAACGGCGCAGGACTTTCCACTGATGGAGGTACGATTGCTCCCGCTTTCGATCCATCAGTGACGGGATATACTCTTTATACGAATGAGCCGACCTATACGGTGACTCCCGCGACAGCCGGTGCGGGTTCTTCGGTCACGGTGAACGGTACGGCTGTTACCTCGGGTACGACGAGCGTGACGATTCCCTCGACGACAAACGCGACGATAGTCGTCACCGCGGCGAACGGAACGACAAAAACATACACGATAACCGTGGTGAAAGATACTACGCCGCCGACCGTGGGTACGCTGAAAGCCGCGGTTGCTGAACCGAGATTTATATCACTGGCATGGACGGCATCAAGCGATGATCATTCTGCGGCTGACAATATATCATATACGGTATACAAATCGGCCGGAGCGGATATCAGTACGGTGTCGAACGCGGAGACTAACGGTGCGCTGATAACCAAAGTGTCCGGGAAATGCCTTTCAACAGCAGCTGTGAGACTCAATCCGCAGACAGGATATTATTTCACAATAGTCGCGGCAGACCAGGCGGGAAACAAGGCGGTATATCCTGTTCTGAATGCGACTACCACGGGAGCATTTAATAGTGTATCAATTAATGGGTGGGTCAGTGCTATCGCTCCGAGCAATGACGGGAAGACGATATATGTGGGCGGAAGATTTACCTCAGCCGGGAAATTTTTTGCACATTCGGGGACGTTTGACGGCTCAAACAGTGCGTTATCCTTCTCTCATGATGTAAATGGAAGTGTGCATGCATCTGCATCCGATGGAGAGGGTGGGTGGTATATCGGTGGTGACTTTACCGTAGTGCTTGGGGTAACGCGTAATAAATTGGCACATATTCTTTCCGATGGTTCACTTGATGAGTGGAACCCGGATGCGAATAGGACTGTTATGACTCTTGCAATAAGCGGAAGTACGGTGTATGCGGGAGGAGACTTTACCGCCATCGGGGGAACCACGAGGAATCTCCTTGCAGCCATGGATGCGAGTACGGGAGCTCTTGCAAACTGGAACCCGAGTGTGAGTAATTATGTCCGCACTCTTGCAATAAGTGGGAACACCGTGTATGTGGGAGGATTTTTTTGGGTCAATGGAGAAGCAACAGGGAGGCACCTTGCAGCCTGGGATGCGACCACGGGAGCCCTTAAAAGCTGGAACCCGAATGTGAGTAGTCAAGTCGACTCTCTTGCAATAAGCGGAAGCACCTTGTATGCGGGAGGAAGTTTTACGGCCATAGGAGGAACCACGAGGAATCACCTTGCGGCCTGGGATATGACCACGGGTGAGCTTAAAAGCTGGAACCCAGATGTGAATAATCATGTTTATACTCTTGCAATAAGCGGAGACACCGTGTATGCGGGAGGATATTTTACTGCCATAGGGGTAACCACGAGGAATAGCCTTGCAGCCATAGATGCGAGTACGGGTGATCTTAAAAGCTGGAACCCGAATGCGGGTCCGGCTGCGAATAATGAAGTCAAAGCCCTTGCGATAAGCGGAAACACCGTGTATGCAGGAGGATGGTTTTCAACCATAGGAGGGACCACGAGGAGAAATCTTGCGGCCATGGATGCGATTACAGGAGATCTTACAAGCTGGAACCCGAATGCGGATGATGATGTCTATACCCTTGCGATAAGCGAAAACACCGTGTATGCAGGAGGACAGTTTTTTGCCATAGGGGGAACCACAAGACAATTCCTTGCGGCAATGGATGCGAGTACTGGAGCACTGACTGACTGGAACCCACTACCGCTTCGTCCTGTTAATGCCCTGGCGATAAGCGGAAACACCATATATGCGGGAGGAGACTTTACGAATATAGGGGGAACCTCGGAATATAATGGAGAAAAGTGGGTGATCATAGGTGGAACCACGAGAAATTACCTTGCAGCCATGGATGCGAGTACGGGTGATCTTAAAAACTGGAACCCAGATGCGAATAATCGTGTTTATGCTCTTGCAATAAGCGGAGACACCGTGTATGCGGGAGGAGAATTTACCGCCATAGGGGGAATCACAAGGAATGGCCTTGCGGCATGGGATGTGCCCACGGGAGATCTTAAGAGCTGGAACCCGAATGCGGATCCGACTGCGAATAATGGAGTCAAAGCCCTTGCGATAAGCGGAAACACCGTGTATACGGGAGGATATTTGTGGACCACGGGAGGGACCGCGAGGAATTATCTTGCTGCATGGGATGTGAGTACGGGAACATTGACAGGCTGGTACCAGAACCAGTCAATGAATGATAGTATCTATGCCCTTGCGACAAGCGGAAATACGGTGTATGTGGGAGGTATGTTTAATTCAATCGGTAATTATTCCCGAGCGAATTTCGCCGCGGTTGATGCGACAACAGGAAGACCGAAATAAAAATGCGTACTTAATCCCTATCTCCCTTCCGTTGGGTCACGGCATGCCGTGACCCAACGGAAGGGATTACCCCAACATCAGACCGTACCCCAACGAAACGGGATTGCCCTAGCGGAACGACGGGCGGAAAGGAAGTCTATCTTTCAAACGATTGTCTTATCCCGACCGAATCGTATCTCTCCGCATAATGGATGCAATCCCCGTTTATATCCGTGATTGATGCGCATCCCGTGAGGATCATCGCCTTGACCAGTTCCTTCCTGAGTTCCTGCAGATAATAGTTTACCCCTTCGGCTTCCATGCCGACAGCGGCGATTGCCGCGGGACGTCCTATGAGTACGGCGTCTGCGCCTGACGCAATTCCTTTGAGGATGTCGACGCCGTTGCGAAAACCTCCGTCAACGAGAATGCGCACCTGACCTTTTACTTCACGTACAATAGACGGCAGTACGTCCATGGATCCGCGCATCTGATCGAGCACACGTCCGCCGTGGTTCGATACCACGATCGCGTGCGCGCCGGCCTCAACCGCGAGACGGGCGTCGCGCGGATGCATGATCCCTTTTAGTATGAACGGAAGTTTTGTGGATGAGATAATGTCCCTGAGTTCGGAGAGCGACTTTGGACCTACTGCCTGTCCCTTGAGTTCCATTGTTTTGAACACCACCGCATCGATATCAAGTCCCACCGCGATCACTCCGGCTTTCTCCGCCTCTTTGATCCGCTTCATTATTTCAATCGTTCCCGAGCGGGGTTTGAAGATGGGGATTCCCGCACCGTTGAATTTTTCTATTGATGAAAGACCTATCTTGTATTTGTCGGGACTCGCGCCGTCGCCAACCCATCCGATTGTTCCCGCTCTGCGGCTTCCGTCTATCACGGCATCGGCGTACTCGCGTTCGGTGAGCGCGCCCCCCATGTTGGTGTCAGTTCCGGTTATCGGCGCGCACATCACCGGCATTGAGAGTTTCTGTCCAAAGAAGGTGATCGACGTATCAGGGTCGGTCACGCTGTGGATCACACAGGTGTTTACTTTTATTTCGTTAAGCGCCGCGAGGTTTCGTCTGAACGACTCCCCCGTGCCGATTCCTCCCATTCCGGGAACGGATGACGCGCATTTCTCGCCGTCGCACTCTCTGCACACGAAGCATGTTTTATTGAAACGCTCCCGCGCGTTCGCGCGGATTGAGTCCATTGTGATTTCGAAGTCAGTTGATATCTCGATCCGGATTATTTTCTTGCACTCATCGACGGCGCGTTCGGCTTCTTCAAGAGTGTCGCCCACCGCGATGATGTGACCCGCTTTCTCAACGTTCGACGTAGGCTTACGAACCGTATCTCCCGGCTTGACGCTGAGGAATATTTCACGGATTCCCGGTACCGCCCGCGCTTCGTCCACGTTCGATATGCGTTTAACGATTCCGGGTTCGGTGATAATGGCGCGTTCAATCGATACTTTATTATAGAGCGGTTCCAGATTTGACGGCTCCTGTCCGAGCGCGATCTCCACCGCCGCTTTCATCAGGTCAACGCCGCTTGAGAGCGGATAGGTGTAGGCCGACATGAATCCGCCCGAGAGCCGCGCCGCGAGCTCGCCGATTTTAACTCCCTGCGGCGTCACCTTAATATCGCCTTTGGCGAATCCGTGAGTGATTCCGAGCGCCCGTATGCCGAGCGACATCACGCGGCATGCTTCGTCGAGCGTCTCTTTGGGAAGCTGAGAGGGCATGGTGTGGCCCTTTTCAATGAAGTACGGCGGATCTTCGATAATGCGGTCCGCCACTCCTGTGAAGGTGATCTGGTTGTCGAATATCACGGCGTCGATGGAAAGCTCGGGGCCTTCCATGAATTCTTCAATTATACATTCCCCCGACGGAGACGCGGCTTTCGCGCTTTTGAACGCGTCGCTGATCTGGGATTTGTTGTCGATGCGCATAACGCCCCGTGCGCCCATGTTATCAACCGGTTTGATTACCACGGGGAAGTTGAGCTTCTTGCACGCTTCGCGCGCTTCGGCGAGCGACCATACGGGTTCGAACCCCGGCGAGGGCACATTGTGTTCGCGGAACCGCGTGCGCATTTTGACTTTATTTGTCGCGGCTTCCGCGTTCTCGAATTTGATTCCGGGCAGGTCGAGCGCCGATGACACCGCGGCCACCGTCTGCGACGCGTCGGTTCCCACGGTGACGACTCCGTGTATGGGAGTCAGTTCATTCTGGGCGCGTGCCACGCGCACCGAACCTTCGATATCGCGTGTACTCATTATGATCGGCACATCCGCGTAGCGTAGTCCTATCGCGTCGGGATTGTAGTCGGTGACGATTACGTTGAGGTCGAGCTTTTTCGCGGCGAGAATCACCGGCACCTGCAGGAGTCCTCCTCCGATAACCATGAGCGAACGTTTCATATCATCACCTCTTTGAAAAACGGCATTTCCCGGTACGTCTTGGAGCGGTCGGCCGGGACAGCGGACAGTATGCGGGTATTGTCAGTCAAGCGCTGTTATGGCACGATGATAACCGCTTTTTTCCGTCTTCGAAAAGGTGAAAAGCGGTTATTTCTTTGATTTTGCCCACAAGTTCGGTTTTAATAACATGTATTAAAATCGAACTTATGTCCCATATAGAGATTATCGGCCGATTTTCAGGGGAGTTTAGCATATATGGTACGGGCGGGAATTTATGATTGTACGGGCGGGTTGCAACCCGCCCGTACAATCATAATATTCGCCCCAATACATATTTATTCGTATGCCAGCGCTTCGCGGGTTGAAATCTTCAACGCGTTGCGTGCGGGAATCCGGCTTGCGAGCCATCCGAAAAGCCCTGTTGAGGCTGTTGATAAATACCTGAGAACTGAAATCTATTTCTGTTATTGATATGGAACTTAACTCATTTATTCCGGGTCTCAGTATCGAAAGGACATGAAATGATTAATTATCTTATTTCATCTATTTTCCCGAGGAGAACAGCGGGGATTCGAAGATATAGACTGATTTCGATGTTTCTGGCCGCTTTTTTATCAGTAATTCTTACCGGCTGTAACTTAGGCGACAAGGAAGCGGGGTCGTGCAAATTTCATGTGATCGCATATGGCGGAGGATTCTCTGGATGGTATATCACCGACAATGATGATCCCGTGCCGTTTGCGGTGGACACCGCGGAAGACGGTGCGTACATCTATTCAAAACAGTTGGAGACGCCGTTGTCCTCAATATGCGTGTTCGCGCAGGCTTTGACAGCCGGTACATCAAGTATTTCAATAATGGTGTATGACGACAGTGATCTTCTCGCGTCGAACAGCGAGTACAAGGTTGAGGATGAGTCGCTGATAAACGAAGTGACGTATTCCGACTTCGGAAGCGATGATGATAGCAGCGAATGACCGGGTAATAGATGCCGGGGGCTTGTTTCTCGTCCATTTTGTATAATGACTGGTTCTAGTAAATCTCACACTTTCTTTTGCGCGCCAAAAGAAAGTGTGCAAAGAAAAGCGCCGCTTCAATGCCGCGGCGGCTATTTCCGGGTCTACTGTAGTTTTAATACTTTGAATCTCCAGGTGCGATTGCTGAATTGAGCTGTTATCATAATATTCTCACGAGTCCGATCCTTCCTCGCGTATCCGGCCTCGTGCCGGACGCGAGGCGCGCAACATCCTGTCGCGCTCTCATTTTAGCTCCGAATGCTCATAACTCAGCGCGTGTATTTTGTGGTGTTGTGTGAAAACAGATCTTTACTCAAGATTGTGAATGGGGATTATTTCTATTTCCTGTCTCTCCCGCGATATGGTGCTTCCTTTATTTCTGTAAGTTGGAGTGTTGTAGACCCCTGATTTGAAGAGTGCTTACTATTCTTTCTGTAATCCGATCTCTTTCAAAAGCGGCAGTCTCGCTCTGATGTCGCGTAGTCTTTCTGCGTTGAGATCGGCGCTGACGATTGAGCGATCCTCGCCCGCTTCGCACAGAACGGTTCCCCATGGATCGGCGATGAGCGAGTGGCCGTACGCCCTGTACGGTGAGTTTTTATCGAGTGCGGGGGATGCGGCGATCACGAAGCACTGGTTCTCGACCGCACGTGTACGGAGTGTCACATGCCAGTGCGCGGGGCCTGTAATGCTGTTGAAAGCCGCCGGTACGAGAATAATCTCGGCACCCTTACGCGCGAGGGCTCGGCCGGTTTCGGGGAACCGGATGTCGTAACAGATCAGAATTCCGATCCGCCCCAGTTCCGTGTCCGCCACCGCATAGGTTCCGCCCTTTGAAATCACCGATGACTCGCGTACCGAAAGTCCCGGCAGTTCCACATCAAAGAGATATGACTTGTCGTAAGTGAGCAGAATATCTCCGTGCGGATCGAGCAGATATGCGCGGTTGTAAATTTTGTTCCCTTCCTTTACGGCCATGGATCCTGTGCAGAGGTAGATCCCTTCTTCTTTCGCAATGCGCCTGAGTGCGTCGAGTGTTGCGCCGTCCGATTCGGCCATTAAAGGAATGATCTCAAGTTCGTAAGGACAGAAAAACATCTCGGGCAGCATGACCAGCCGTGCGCCGTGTGCCGCCGCTTCACGAATCATTCCGATTGCGTTTTTGACATTGGTCTGTTTGTCCGTACCGGGCAGATTCTGACATATCGCTGCTTTGAAACTCCGCATGGCCGTGAACCTCATTTATAGACACATTCAGTGCATGACATGTATGATCAGATAAATTCTGACCTAGGAATGTATGCGGAGTCAATAAATTTCCGTGCTGAATATGTGCATATTCGGGATCTTGTTCAGAAAACGATTTGTACGGCGGCTGCAACGGTTGTGTTCGCGGCGGGACAGACGGAAAATTATGTTTTTTGCCAATAAAACTTGATCTTTAGCGGTGAAAATATGAATAGGTTAGTGTATAGAAAACCAATTTGTGCGGGGGATCGATGGCGACGAAAAAGAAAACAAGCAGTGTGGCGAAAAAGAATACAAAGAAGCCGGTTATAGCCGCGTCGATTTTCTGGCTACATGTGAAACGGATAGGAGCTCTGAGGACATTCATGGGCGGCGGGTTGATGTATGTGAGCTTCCTTGAATTCGTGTTCATACACCTGACTTCAATTATCGTGTTGTATAAATTCCTACTGGCTCCTTTCTTTAAAATTAAAAAGTTCCGGATGCGTGATTATATAATAATGGATCGCAACAAGATCGAAGGGATGCGCTTCTTTGACCGGCTCAATTGTGAATTCTGCGGTTACGCGAACGGTACCGCGACGCTGTGGAACGCTCAGGTTGACGCGATCAGCAAGGCGAATCTGGGAAAGGGAAAGATTGTACTGAAGCTGGTTGTCGCGGTATATGCGGTCTTCCTCGCGCTTTTCTCGGTCGTGAATTTCTTTTTCAGCAAAGTTCTGTTCGCGATAATATCTCTCTTCCTCGGGTATCATTGGGCGAGCACCAAGGCTACACGTATGAAGCTTAAGAAAGTGAATTACGCGGGCGGATACAATCCTGTCATGAAAACGCTTATCCGGTTCGCAAAAGTATACGCGGAAACCCTCGCGACAAATCTTGAACAGATTGAATCGAACTGGTGTCCGCTCAAACATATTGAGACTAAAACGACGGTGGTTCCCGCTCATCATAAGAACTTCTATGACAGAAAAAAACTGCCCGAGGTTATTGAAGTTCTCAAAAAGAAAGGCTCAGTATCGCCGCGTAAACCGAAATACTGATCGGTCTGCTGAATAACTGAATCCCGGAGACGTGAATCTGTCTCCGGGTCTGTCTCAGTCGATCGCATTGGTGATGAATTCTTTCGGCATCATTGTCCGTGCGCTTTCTTTCAAATGTCTTTCCGCGTAATAACGCGGGGTATCCGTTTGACAAACGGAATCGTGTTGCCTATTTCTTTTCGCGCGAAAAGAAATAGGCGAAAGAAACGCGCTCTTCAAACGCCAGAGCGGCTGCGGTCGTGTTTGCGATATCCGCTTCGCGGAATTATCGCAAGACGACCTGATATGGAGCGCTCCGCGCAAGAATTTAATGGCTTTATGTTTCTGGGAAACTTTCCCTGGTGATTATAGTTTTTTATACCAATCATATTTTCTCACATGAAGTACTATCGCAAATAGTAAAACGATACATGACGCAACTTTACCTTCAACCCCTCCAATTTTGAAGAATAGAACTGCTATCACGCTGACAAGAAATGTTTCGATTAGATACCATTTGCATAATATGATTATTGTATCCTGATTGTGATTGCTATTCTTGAAGTAGATATTTGCGTAATAAATACAGACGCATAATAAAATAATCGCACCGAAGACAAACAATACCCCAATCATAATTGCGGTGGTTCCGAATTCAGACATATGAGATTGTCGATAGTTTATATGTGCAGTCTTTGTAAGAATAGTGATTAGTCCCGCAAAAAGAAATAAATGAGCAACAATAGAAACATAATATTCTGGTTTTTTAATCTTCATTTGTTTGTTTACCATCTTATTACGCCTTCGACGATTAATTATATCAAAGATACTCCTGAAAACTGTGGCAACTTTCCCTGCAAATGTTGTATTGTATTCAGCATCAGGATACCCTGTATAGCCAACCCTGCGCTAATTACTTCAGCCACCGCTACTTGGTTATCTCTTTTCACAAGGAAATTGCGTCTCATTTACTGTATACTGCAATTACTTTTCAGTCCACAACTCACGGTATAATGCATCTTATCGGCGGTTACCCCGGTAAAAATTTTGACCCAATGAAGGACTGGCGTTTGAATTTTCATCGAGTTCCAACATCTAGTGCAGTACAATATCGTATTTCGGACGGGGCTGTTCCGGGGGGGTGAGATAAGCGGACGCAATATTCAAAAAAAAATACCACTTTTTCGTTTGACACCAGTTTATCAAAAAGTGCTTATCCCTTAATGAATAAATGCATATCATGCATTTGAATTTTTAAGAGGTAAAATGATGAAAAGATTTTTCGTGTCTCTTGTCGCTATTGCTGCTGTTTTATTCGGCAGTGCAAGTTTTGATGCATCGGCAAAGACTGTTCCTGCAAAACCCAAGGCAGCAGCTAAGGCTTCCGTAAACCCGTTGATCGGAAAATGGGTTGTTAACAACCAGGGTGCTCGAGTTGATGTAGAGTTTACTGCTGATACAGCAACCTTTATAGCGTACAACAATGCAAGCGGTGATGAGATCAAATATGTATCGCGTTATAAGTTCAGTAAATCCCCTCTTAAGTTGACGTTAGTAGGAAGGAGTGAGGAGCCGATACCTGTTACAATGGCATATAAAGTAGTCGGGAAAAAACTTACCTACCGTTTTATAAAAGCAGGACAGGGTATTGAGAAGTCTATTTATCTAATGAGACTTCCTAACGAAAAAACCAAAGTTGTTAATATCGTCGCTATAAAAGCGGAAGTAGAAGAACCAAAAGCCGAAGTCGAAGCCGAAGGCCACTAGAATTAATCAATATATATCGATATGGACTGTTCTGAAGAGCTTTACGTATCGATATATATTCCTTACCTGCAATATTGTCATGTTGTCATGCGTAATCACACCGGTACCAGATTATCCTTTAGCTTCTTGAGCGCTTTCCTCTCTTTGTATCGTACGGAAATGACTTTCCTACAAGATAATTCCGTTCCATTCACCGCGTAATTGCAAGTGTTGTTTAAATAACTTTCCGCGTATTAACGCGAGGGTATGCCTTTGAGAAAGGCGGTCTCTTGCCAAGGGGACGCAGCGCGGCGTCCCCTTGGCGAACCCCTCGCGCCGCTCCAATGCCGCGGAGGCGTTTTTTGAGTATTTTGTATATCTTGTACTTTTAATCCGCAGGTGCGATTGATGACTGGAGTCGCTATCATAATAACTCAAGAGTCATGTCCTTCCTCGCGTAACCGACATCGTGTCGGACGCGATGTGTACAACACGATGTTGTAAGGTCGCGTAGTCCATGGATGGACGATTAGCGACCCGCGCGGCCTCCTGCCGCGTTCACGTTTCAGGGAACGGAATTCAATTTCAATATTTTAAAGGCTCGACTCCTGTTCTTGATTCCTGAGCCCGTACTGCGTTAATGACGATGAGGCAAGGCGGTATGAGCGGAAGTAAAGCGGGTTTAGTGAGATCATCAGGAGTGGTTATCGTCAGGCGTATTCGGCGGGGTGATCTGTTCCTGTTCCATCCATTCTGATAAAAACTGGTTGACCGATCTTTCATGGCGGTATTAAATATTTACGGATGTTTCAATAACTGAATTTTCATGATTATGAAAGGAAAAGCGGTTATATGACTGGATTGTGCCGGGAAAGGTGCTTTGAGACATGCAGGTTTCAAAGTAATGTTACATGAATTCCCGAATGTATGTGCACACAATACGGTATCACGATGTTTTTTTAATTAGTAAGGAATAAGAGAGGATTTCAATGCGCGCAGCGATTTTTATAGACGGCGGTTATCTTATATCATGGGCGAAGAAGCACGGGATAACACTTAAATACGAGGATCTTGCCGATTATCTGCTCAAGCCGCTCCGTAAATCGGTGCCGCTCGATCTGATGCGGTGTTATTTTTACTATTGCGCACCGTGGATGTCTCCTGAGCCTACGGACAGCGAGAAGCGCCGCATGGTTGAACACGACCAATTTATGGAAGAACTCAGTAAAATTGACCGTTGGTCAGTGCGTCTCGGAAAACTCCAGAAACGCCGTGACGGATACAAAGAATACTTTGAGCAGAAACGCGTCGATGTGCTTCTCTCTGTGGACATGGTTCGTCACGCGGCGGCGGGTCATATTCAGCATGCCATTGTTGTCGCCGGCGACAGCGACTTTATTCCCGCTCTCGACGCGGTCAAGGAATCAGGCGCTACCGTGACTCTATGGTACGGTGAAGCGAACACCATTCACAAAGATCTTCTCGCTCTCGCTGATATCACGCATATTCTCGAGATCAGGAAGTTCCCGGCCGTGAAAAAGCTTTTCAATCTGGGCCGCAAAAAAAGCACTCAGGAAAACGGCCGCTAGTCGGTCTCATAAAATTGTGGTCACCCCGCGCGGATTCCGCCGTGTATCGAGGTGACCATCGTCCTCTTCTCATCTCGCATAATATTCTCCCGCGTATGGTCTTTTACTCAAAATAAAATGTAGGTGACAGCGTAGGGGTATTCATGTATTATTTCCCGCAATGAAGACCAGACTAACCATACTCCTTATTGTCATTGCGTCCGCGCTTCCGGTTTCCGCGCAGACGGTTGACGAGCTTAACCGTCAGGGTGTTGATCTTGCCGAACAAAAGCGCTTTGTCGATGCCGAAACCTCATTCCGCAAGGCAGCCGCTATTCAGGACAGGCGTTCCGCGAAAGCGTTTCATAACCGCGGATGGGTTATGGAGCTTCAGGGTAATGTCAATGCCGCGCTCGAGAACTACCGTGAAGCGGTGCGCCGCGACCCGGAACTTGCTGATTCGTATGAACGGATCGGGTACTGGAGTTACCGTGCGGGTAAATACGCGGATGCCATCGCCATGGGCGAGAAAGTCCTCAAAATCGATCCGGCGAATCAGGATGTCAAAAAATGGCTGATCGACGCATACGCCAAACGTACCGAAAAAACGGGACCTGACGCCGATCCGGCGCTTATAGAAAAACCGTCCCCCACCGCCCTGAATGTTCCTCCTCGTCCTGTTAAAGAGGAGAAGGGGTCCGATCAAAACGCTTCTGATGAAAAAAAGGAACCGTTCAAGCCCACCATGACAGGGTCGCTGGATATAACCATCCCCGTGGGATACTATTACCGCGGCAAAGATGTCAAATACGTGCGCAAGGGAACCATGCGCGCGAATGTTCCCTATACGCTTGATTTTCTGATGACTCCGATACCTGATTCGAAAACACATTTCTCGTTAAATATGGGTAAACCGTATCTGGGTGCCGGTATGCCGAATACGGTTGCGCAGTACGAACGCGTTGACGCGATTTTTGCCCTCGGCCGGTTCGGTCTTGGAATCGGATTTCTTATCAGCCATTACAGTGATGATTTCAACTTCGATAAAAAAACCACTCTTGTGGATGTGAAGGTCGGCGCCACGCTTGAATACGCCGATGACGATACGGTCTTTTCCCTTGTCGCGTATCCGCGCTTCGTTCCCCTTTTCCATGATGATAACCATTCCACCGGCAAGACCTTTGACGCGTGTTTCATTGAAATGAAATACCGTTATTGTGTGGACGAAGTGATGAGTTACTATTCGCGCATAACGTTCGGGGATTATTACTATTTTGATCACGATATTCCGTACTCGAATTACTGGGGATATTACGATGTGGCGGTGGGTCTGACGCTCGGCAGCAAGAATGCCCTGTTCGGCAAGGATCTTGATGTGACCGTTGAAATCGGCAAACGTGTGTATCTTATGAGCGTTCTCAATGAAGATCCGTACATGAACGCCAACGGCAGCGGTTTTTTCGGGTATGACCGCAAAAAAAGAAACGGCAAACGCTTCTCCGGCTATAACGGCACGAGCAATATCTTTTCCGTATCCGGAGCCGAGGATATCAACCAGCATGCGTCGTTGTATCAGAGATTCATGGTCGAGTTTGTCGACCGACATTCGGATCATCATGAATTCGCCCTCACTCTCGGTGTGCGGGGTAAATACTGATGAACGTTAAACGCATCTTGTCTGCCGTAACGCGTCTGCGGATTTCTGTCATTTGTGTGTTCGCGTGTTCGGTTTTTCTGATTTCTTCCGCACATGATCTTTTCGCCGATACCGCCGATATGACCGGTTCCGACGGTCCCGCGCAGAACCGCACGGGTGTCGAAAACGGCACGCTCGGACGGTACAGTGACGCGATGCGGAATTTCTCGAACTCGATTGAAGCCTATGATAAAGACGCCGCCAAGACTATCCATAACCTCGGGTGGCTTTATGAAATGAAGAATGAGCCCGAAAACGCGCTTCTGTATTATGATGAGGCGCTTCGCCGCAATCCGGATCAGCTGCATACGATCGAGCGCGCGGGATATCTTCGTTATACGCTCAAACAATATGATAAAGCGATCATTCACGGAGAACGTGCGCTCAAAGTTGATCCGATGAACCGCGAGGTGATCAAATGGCTCCCTGACGCCTATGCGCAGATGTTCAAACTCAGGGAACAGGCTATTGTAAAAGACTCGCAGAAGAAAGATGAAGCGAAGGTCGTCGAGAAAATAGCCAAAGAAAAGGAAGAAGAGAAAAAGGCCCGTCGTTATGTGACTATTACGTATGAGGGAATGCTCCGTTATTCATATCTCCGTGCCGGCGGTGACGGTTCCGAATATACCAAAACGGAAGCGTACGGTCCTGATTTTCCCCACATGCTGTCTTTTCTTGTCACTCCGTCGGAAGCATGGGAAGTCCGCGGGAACACCGGTGTTCCTTATTACGGGGCGCTGGCCGGTTCTCCCTCATGGTGGACAGAGCGCGTTGAAACGTATTTCTATAAAAAAATATATTTTCTCGGAATGGGGGTGATGGGAAACCATTACGGCGGATCCGATGAGTTCGGTGAGAAGGTGACGCTTTCGGACTACAAACTCGGCCTTGTGATGGGCGCGTACGGGGATCGTTCGCGGCTTGATATCTCATTTTATCCGCGCATGCTTCCCTCCGATACGGGGACGAATCCCGGACGTACGTATGACGTCGATGCGCTTGATATCGCGTATAACTATGCGCTTCCTGACGGGTACAAGATTCACGGAAAAATATCGATCAATGACTTCTACTATTTCAACAACTCCGCGAAGACTTCGAATTATAACGGTATCTATTTATTCTCACTCGGTCTGTCTCTGAATGACAATCCGTCGTCGAAGACAGTGTTCCGCGTGGACATTATTGAACGGATGTATCTCTCGAACAGAAACAACACGCGTCCGTATTCGTTTATGAACGGGCAGGGTTGGTTCGGTCTCGACGCGTACAACTGGTTCAAGGGTGATCCGATGTCGGGAATCAGCGCATTCACGACAGGACTATCTCTTTATGCGGAAGAGCGCGTTGCTCCGCATTTGTTTCTCTATCAGCGGCTTACGGCTGAATTTGTCGGAAAGAATCAATATGCTGATGATTTCTGTTTTACAATGGGTGCGGGAGTTTATTTCTGATTTTTCCTGTAACACCTGTTGTGTGCGATGTACGGATTATAAGCACTTTGAATTACTGGTTATTTCATTAGTGTTTGTCTATAAGGTAAATTTAAAAAAACATGGTTTTTAAATTTACCTTATACTATACTATAATCCGAAAGAAGGTGATTTCTGAACGACGAGAAGCGAAAACGAATCGGTCTCCTGATCGATAACATTGTAAATATCAGCAGATATCAATCATCTCTGTGGGATGGAGTGATGTCTGCGGCTGCGTCCCGTAACGCCGATATCCTCTGCATCTGCGGCGGTTCTCTCTACTCGTCTCCCACCAATGTCTATGAAAGAAGACGCAACTCCGTGTATGAAGTTATCGGTAAGAATGATTTTGACGGACTTGTCGTCAGCGGATCGATTGTCACTCATTGTCACCAGGATGAACAGGCGCAGTTCTTTTCACGGTTCAAAGGAATGCCGTTGGTGTGCGCCGGCACGGTGATCCCTGGTTTCCCCGCGATAATGCTCACGAACTACGAGGGAGAGAAAGAGGCGGTGAATCACATGATCCGCGAACACGGAAGAACGCGTATCGTGTATATCAGAGGTTCTCTCCATATGCTCGATCAGTGCGAGCGTTACCGGGGATATTGCGATGCCCTGAATGAAAACGGCATACCTCTCGATCTTGATCTTGTTATTCAGGCTGATTTCTCGCCGGAGGGCGGTCAGAAAATTGTGCGGAAACTGATTGATAGCGGAATATCATTCGACGCTATCGTGAGTGTGAACGACGGGATGATACTGAGTACGCTTGCCGAGCTACGGCGCCGTCATATCCGGATTCCTGAAGATGTTGCTCTGTGCGGGTTTGATGATATTGAAGATACGTCGATTTGCGTTCCTGCCGTAACAACGGTTCATCAATCGGTAGGAGAACTAGGCAGGATGTCGATAAACATGCTCTGTTCAATGATTGACGGAGCGGATATTCCCGAGATAACATATATTAAGACAAGTCTTGTTGTCCGCGAGTCATGCGGATGTCTCTCTGTTAAACCTGTCCGCACGGAATCAATCGCTGCCGCTGACGGGGAATGCAATACGCAGCAAATCGCGGATGAGCTTCTTGACGCTGTTATCCGTTCCGGGAATACGGATTATTCCCCAATTGAAATGAAAACTCTCGTCGATTTGTTCGTGTCGGATGTCCGCAAAAAATCTCCCGATCCTGAATTTCTGCGCAGGCTTTTACAGGTTTTGTCATCGCAGGTTATAGCCGGAAATGATATTCTGATTTGGCATGAGATTATTTCAAAACTCGGAGAAAAGATATTTCCGTATTTCAGCGACAGAGAAAGTGAGCATTTTCTATTCTCTCTGAGCGAATCCGGAGCCGATCTTGTCGCCAATATGACGCGGAGAATTCCCTCCTTCCGTAAAATGGAAATTGAGCGGCTGTCCGAAATGCTTATGGTGACGGGCAGCTCAATCGGATCCATTTATGATATCAATTTGCTGGTCGAAGCGGTTGTGAACTCTCTTCCCTCGTATAATGTGCATGATTTCATGCTGTTCCTTTGCGGTGATGACTTGGGAATGGCTCCATCGCATGATCTGGTTCCGAAGGAGTACATCCTCTTCTCCGCGATGCGTAACGGTGAGATTGTGGATATTCCGGAATCATATACAAGATTCCTCTGTTCAGGATTTTACGGGAAATTTTTTGATTTCTGTTCATCAATGGGTATGAACGCGATGAATATGCTGATTGAACCTGTTTTTTTCAGAGACTTCAATTTCGGGTTTGTCGTGTTCCCTGGTGATATCCCGAACTCGTTGGTGTTTGAAACGATGGGCCGGCAGATCGGAAGCTCATTAATGGGCGGAATGCTGTACCGTGAACAGACTAAAGCGGAACATATGCTTCTTGGAACGCTGGCCGAACTGGAACAGAGCAATGATAAGCTCGCTCAGCTTTCAACAATTGACGAGCTTACGGGGCTTTATAACCGTCGGGGATTTTATTCCTACGCGGATCATCAGCGGAGTCTTTCAAAACGAATGGGCCGCGGGTTCGTGCTGTTCTATGCCGATATGGACAATCTTAAAATAATCAATGACATCCATGGGCATAATGAGGGAGACAAGGCGATCCGTGCGATCGCCGATATCCTCAAGGGAACATTCCGAAAATCGGATATCATATCACGTATCGGAGGCGATGAGTTTGTTATCCTCAGCACTGACACTCTTTCATCCGACGCGGGAATGATCATCGACAAGGTTATGACGGCGATTAACGTATTTAATGATGGAAAACATCTTCCGTACAGTGTGGGGCTGACGATGGGTTTTTCAGAGTATGTCGCTTCGCGAGATGATATGATCGACAAAATGCTCGTGATCGCCGACAAGGCTTTGTATGAGAATAAAAAAAAGAAGAAAAAAGCGAAACTGTCCTGATCGATATCTTCTGATTATTCGTCCTTGAGAACGACCCTGATTTCCTCACCTTCAAGCTGTTCTAGTATGAAAGTGCCTTTGTTTACCGCGGTCATCTTGTTCCGGGGTGACGCGAGTTCCACAAGAGAAAAGAGCATATCGCGGTCGGGCGCGGGGCAATCGGTGTTGAAATAGCAGTTGAATTTTCCGGAGTCTTCATGATCGAACACGATAATAAGGGCGGAATGTTCGATGAAAACCATGTCTTCATATACATGGGTGACATCCAGATTGAGAGCCTCTTCGATGATCTGTTTAACCCGGCCGAGGTTCCAGAGTTTTTTCATGTAATACCTCTCATGTGTTTATACCACTCGCGTATTTCGATTATCTCCGCCGCCGCTTCCTCATCGCGCGCTTTGAGCCTGAGCGAACTGAGGGCGTTTTCCCATTCATGATCTGTAAACACATAACCGTGCGCGATGAAATACGCCTGCATGGTTATTCCGTTTTCGCAATCATATGCGCCGATTCTGAGATCACGGTTGATGCGCATATCATGAAGAAGTCTTTCTGCGTCTGACATCGGCATCGGAATCGTCTCCCTGCGGTCAATTTTCTTCCTCTACAAAATTCATCGGAAGATAATGACAATAAGAGGCCGGTGTCGTTTTTTGTCGACACGATGAAGGGTAAAAATGATTACGAATGTGTAAAGAATACAGGGTAGTGAGGGAGATCCTCGTTCTCTGCCCGAACGCGTCGTAGGCGTGCCCTCGCGCTTTTTCCCTTTCACAAGGGTGGTGTGTTTTTTCTTCACTCGGTCGGGCTCTCGCTTCAAACCTGCGGTTTTCCGCTCCATCCCTCACGCCTTCGTGGCGTGTAACTTTTCGCGCGTGCCTGCGCGGGTGCCTTTTGCATGGCGATGCATGGTGCATATTTCAAATTTCTTTCCGCGTAATAACGCGTGGTATCCGTTGCTCAACGGAGCTGAGCCGTTAAGAGGTCGGTGCGCGCCGACCTCTTAACAATCTCCGCGCGCTCTTCAGACGCCAGAGAGGCTGCGGTCGTATTCGCGGCACACGCTTCGCGTGATTGCCGCTCGACGACCTGATATGGTGCGCTCCGCGCAAGAATTTTGTGGCTATTTGTTTATGGGGGAACTTTCCCCGGTGGGAATGTCCGCGTCGGTGGTGACGAACGTGTCTTTCCCGCGATCGAGCACTTTCTTTATTGATTGCAAGCCTGTCCTCGCGTTTTTATGCTTCCTCTCTGCTTACATGCGGGGACGGGAATCTATCTTGTCTATGTAATCGTTTTCAAAGAACCTTTTGCAGGGAAAGATTAAGTACACTAAATGATTTTCCTAATAAAGGGATATTTAAACCACAATGACATCTATTTTTTACTGCGAACCTCTATTAATTAAGTGATCGATTCTTTCTTGTTCTCCCTTTTTATCTAAGCAACCATAGATATCAAAAACTTTCCACTCACCATTTTCAAAAATCCATGCATGATAAATTGTTAGTGTCCTAGTTTTGTTTTCTTTTACGATATTAAATGAATATCTCGTTGTTACAAGAGCAACCGGGTTTTGAATCTCATAATCTATTAATTCCCATTTTTTAAGCTTAAGAGCGTCATTATTGAATACAGCAATTAATTCAAGATACTCCTTTTTGGGAGTATCTTTTTTATACATTGAATACATGTATTCCCATGACGCATTAAAATCCTTTTTTTCTACTAATGACCAAAAAGAAGTAATGCGATTTTCAAGGTTTTGGTCTTGTTTCTTACACCCTGAAAAAAGTACTAAGATCATTATGATAAAGACTGCTTTTTTCATTTTTTACCGTGCCTTGGATCATATCCATTATAATTTTTCGACCAATCTTGTATTAACCCATTTCGTAATTCTTTTTCAATTGCTCCCCAATTATCTGACACCTTTTCGCCTTTTGACCGCCTAAAGTCCAACATATCATTATAGGTTTGATGTGCCATTTCGATTGTTTTATCCATAATTGCAGTTGTCAAATCTGGCGCAGATCCATCAATACCATGTCCAAAAAATCTCCATCCTTTCTGTTCTTGGCGGCCTTTCCAGACATTTTCATCGCGAGGCTGTATGACAGATGGTTCCTGAGCTTTGACGAGGGATGGATTCTTTCGCCCTCATGGCTTATCTTTACTCATTAAAAAATTAATATTTTCTTGTTCAATCTTCTTGTTTAAGCATCCAGAGAGATCAAGAGCTTTCCACTCACCATTTTCAAGAATCCATGCATCATAATATGTTAGTATCCTAGGTTTGGTTTCTTCTATGCTTTTAATAGTAAGTCTCATTGTTACAAGTGCAACCGAGTTTTGAATCTCATAATCTATTAATTCCCATTTTTTAAGCTTAAGAGCGTCATTATTGTGTATAGGAATTAATTCAAGATACTCCTTTTTGGGAATATGTTTTTTGTACCTTGCAGACATGTATTCCCATGACGCATTAAAATCCTTTTTTTCTATTAATGACCAAAAAGAAGTAATACGATTTCCAAGGTTTTGGTCTTGTTTCTTACACCCTGAAAAAAGTACTAAGATCATTATGATAAATACTATTTTTTTCATTTTTTATCATTCCTTGGATCATTTGAGTTATATTTTAGCGACCAATCTTGTATTAATCCGTTTCGTAACTCTTTTTCAATAGCCCCCCAATTATCTTTTACCTTTTCTCCTTTTGATCTCCTAAAGTCCAACATGTCATTATAGGTTTGATGTGCCATTTCGATTGTTTTATCCATATTTGCAGTTGTCAAATCTGGCTCTATTTTATCACTACTATGTCCCAATAAATCTCCATATCCTTCATGTGAGTATGAGTCTTGCACAACATGGAGGCCTTCCCCGAAGGCTCTGAGCAGAGCATCCTTATTGCCTATCAAATAGAGCATATTTTTGATCGGATCTATTTTGGAAGATTCAAGCTTGCTTCGAGCCTCTTTACTGTTTCGATGTGTTTTTCCATCTGCAGACTCAGGAAAATGCCATTCAAGTCGATCAGCTGTATTGGTCAATGTCTTTGCTGTATGTAATCTATCAACATTGCCATTTGCTCTTGAAATAGCGCTAACATCTTTATCTGAGAACCCAGCCTTTTTTGCAAGATATGCTGTCATGTATAAGTGAACATCATTACAATATTTCCCATTCGGATCTGTATATCTTATCGGATTATTCCCCGCATAGTGATACAAATTCATATTTACAGTTTTGAATACACCACCTTCACCTGGTAGATTCTTATTTTTATCTCCTGTCGGTAAGTATTCAGCTAACGCAGGGTCAGCACTACACCATGTTCCTGTTCTTGGATCAAGATAACGCCATCCGTAGTAATATAATCCCGTCTCGGAATCAAGCTCTTTAGCGGTGAACTTATACGGCAATGTAGTATCTGAGTTATTCTCCGTTACCCAGATTTCTCCATACGGGAAGTACTCGGTATGCTCGGTGAACTTTCCCTTATCGTTCGTTACGGTTGAACTACTCCCCAGGTGATCCGGATGGTAATAAGCGGAGTACCGCTTTTCGTTGTCGCTCTCTCGGAAGTGTAAAAAATGAATTTCTTCACTTCACTCGTTTGCTCGACGATAATACACTCCCATATCTTTCGGGGTAGTGGAGATTGATACATTCTATCATGAGTTAATCGTATCGTGAGGCGCTATATATGAAGCTTCTATTGAGGGGGTCAATTACGATTTGGAAGGTGTGCGTTCAGGGCAGTATAAGGCGGCAATGCTTTCAATTCATAGATTTTCCGCTTTTTCGGGAAGGGAAAACCGCCTTTATGAAAAAAGTGAGAAAAAATACTTGATTATATATGCATATAAGTGCATATATACATTGTAAGTGATTATGGGAATTACCTGACCGGGGAAAGGGATCTTTTTTTAAGCGAATAAATGCAAATATGTGCATAAAAGAATAATTGGAGGGTTTATGAAAACAATAAGTTTTATCGGAAGCGGCAGAGTTACGCGTTTCATGCTCAAGGGTCTTTCTAACAAGGGATCGGTGTCCGATTCATTTTCCGTGTATGATATCAGCGAAGAGGCGCGTGACCGTATGAAGTCTTCATTTCCGGGAGTCCGTGTCGTGACGGATCTTGCGGATGCGCTCAAGGCTGATATTGTTGTACTTGCGCTTACCCCAAAGGCGATAATGGAAAGCGCTGAGGCTTTGAAACAGGGGATACGTTCCGAGAGCTTTGTTCTGTCGCTCTCACCGAAACTTAAACTTGGAAAGGTTATGGAGCTTCTCGGTGTGACTCGCGCGGCGAGAATGAATCCGAGCGCTCCGTCTGTCGTGAATCGCGGGTTCAACCCGGTGTGTTTTTCCTCCGCGAGCACTGATGCGGACAGGGTTGCGCTGAGCAACGCATTCGGAGTGCTTGGTGAAATGCCCGAGGTTGAGGATCGCCTTATCGATGCGTTTGCGGTTGTCTCCGCTATGGGTTACACGTACTTTGATTATCAGTTCGCCATGCTTGCGTCTCTTTCGAAGGAGTTCGGTATTCCTGATGATCTGGTTCGCCGAAGCATTCTCGCTCTCGCCGGAGGCGCCGCCGAGACGGTCGTTAATGGAAATCTCGGTGACGAGACTTTTGATCTTGTACCCGCGCGGCCGCTTAAAGAGATTGAGGATACAGTGAAGAGCGCTATGAAGGCTAAGCTTACCGAGACATTTAAAACGCTTGCGGGCTGATTCTCACGTCACATTGTTCCGGTGAATCCGCGCGTCGTATCAGGTAATAATCGGTGATAAGGATTGATTGAGAAGATTGATTATCCGATTGAACTGTATGCGCGGATGTCCGGAATTGTGTGGAATGATGCGATTGATCGTGGTGTGTCTAAAATATGAAGTATGGATGTGTCAGGATCATTTAATTCGATTATCGTATCCGATTGAAGAATACGAAAATGTTTACGGCTTGGGGTAACGGGTTTGCGTGCAGTGCGCATCCGTGATAGCGCTGATATATTAATGAGAGTGATTATGAAAACTGAAAATGTGTCATCAAATATGATTAAGACAATATCCATGATTGTGGTCGCGGCGGTGTTGTTCGCCGTGGTCTGGTTTAATCTCGAGAAGATAGCGATTAACGTCGCGGATCTGTTCCCCGTTGACAGGAGCGGACGGCTGTACGAAGCGATACGTTTCTTCGTATTCGACGTACCCAAGGTGCTCATTCTGCTCACCGTGATTGTGTTCGCCGTAGGTATTATAAGGTCATTCTTTTCCGCGGAAAAGACCCGCGCAATGCTGGAAGGGAAACCGCTCTTTCTGGGGAATATACTCGCGTCGCTTCTAGGCGTTGTTACCCCGTTCTGTTCATGCTCGGCGGTTCCGTTGTTTCTCGGATTCGTTGAAGCGGGAATTCCGCTCGGCGTGACGTTCTCTTTTCTTATCGCCGCGCCGATGATCAATGAAGTCGCGCTCGTGCTTCTCTTCGCGCTTTTTGGCTGGAAGACCGCGCTGATTTACGCGTCCACGGGACTTGCGATCGCGATGATTGCGGGATATGTTATAGGAAAACTCAAGCTTGAGCGCTTTGTTGAGGAGTGGGTGTATACGGTTCACGCGGGCGCGGCGGTCGGTGAAATGCGGATGAATCTGCACGACCGTATGCAGTCAGGAATCATCGCGGTTCGCGACATTGTGCGCAAGGTATGGATTTACATTGTGATTGGTATCGCTCTGGGCGCCGTGATCCACGGATATGTTCCCGAAAATATGATGGCGTCGATTATGGGGAAGGACGTGTGGTATTCCGTTCCGCTTGCGGTGATTCTCGGCGTGCCTATGTACGCGAATGCGGCGGGGATTATTCCTGTGATACAGGTGCTTCTCGAGAAAGGCGCGTCGCTGGGTACCGCGCTCGCGTTTATGATGGCGGTGATAGGTCTTTCGCTTCCCGAGATGATCATTCTCCGCAGGGTTCTTAAAGTAAGATTGATTCTTGTGTTCGCGGGGGTTGTCGCCGTCGGAATTATGATTGTCGGATTTTTATTTAACGCTATATTTTAACTGAGGTGATGAAAATGAAAAATGTGAAAATACTCGGCGGCGGATGCGCCAACTGCCATAAACTTTATGCGAACGCCGAGCTTGCCGCGAAAAACATCAGCGCCGAATGCGAGTTTGAAAAGATTACCGACTTTAAGGAAATCGCCACATACGGCGTTATGCGCACACCGGCGCTGGTTGTGGATGGCAAAGTCGTGTCGTACGGATCAGTGCCGTCCGCGAAAGAGATCGAAGCGTGGCTGAAGTGAATTTGAAATAGTTTTGCGGTTCATCGGGATTGTATGCTGACTGAGTTGATCCGTCAGGTGCGTTCCCGGTGAATGATCATTGTACGTATACAACCTGTTCATCGCTCAGCGCGCAGTTGAGAACATTGTCCCACGCGGCGATTCTGATCTTTATTTTTTGTCGTGCGTAAGCGCGGAGATCCGCCGTAAACAATCCTTCCTTCCGGTCTGAAACTGAATGGCGGATACGTTTCCCGTTAATGATACAATCAATACGCGCGATCCCGGAGTCGGACGGAAGGCTTTCTTTCGCGGAGTAGCCGATCTCATATATGTAGCGGGACTTTCGTGTAACGGTGAGTGACAGATCTGACGGAGGAGAACAGTCGCTGTATGTGAGGGCGTTTCCCCATTTGTCGGCGAACGGATACCGTCCGGAATCTTGTCCCCCGTTCCGTGTCCGGAGACTCTGCCGGTGTGTAAAAAATTCATCGTAACCTGAAAGATCAATATATCCGGGGCGGGTCATTCCTATATTATCGCGAAAGGCGGACTCCAGTAATGGAATCGACGCAAGGGAATATCCCGCGAATAACGTTTCGACTGTGTCGATTGCCGCGGAATCACGCGAGCATAAAATCGCGTTCGTCTCAATCCAGTCAGCCTTAAAATCGTACGCGTCAGTGCGTAACGATCCGTTAAGCGGTCCTTTCCTGTTTCCGGTGAGCGCGTCCATAATCACAAGGTCAAACGGTCTCGCGCGGTTGAGCGCGCATATCCAGTCAAGGAGACAGCGTATATCTCCGGTTCCCCATCCGTATCCCGCGTGCCGTGTCCGGTTCAGTACGCCGGGGGTCAGTCCGTAATGGAGTTTGAGCGCGCCGGTGACTCCCGTGAACCCGTGACTTTTAAATACGGGAAGACCGATGTACACGTCGCAGTATTCGCTCTCGCCGTGCGCTTGTTCCTTCGTGCGCAGAAACTTCGGTAGCAGAATTTCCGCGCGGCCGATAACCGGTTCCGTAATTACGGTGCGGAATCTTTCGGATTCGGGGATGGCGTCGAGGTTGACAAGGCGTGCGCGGGAACTGCCGTCGAGATAGCCGTCGGCGTCATAATCGTAGCACGAATCGTCCTGATCGATTGAACCGTTATGATTGCGGTCAAAATACGCGTGATGAAAACTCGTGGATTGGGATCTGTCGGACGGATTTGAACCGCCGTAGAAAAGCGCGTCGGTCACAATGAGGTCAGCACCTCCGTCGAAGCCGATGATCTCGCGGATCTTCTCGGCGACATGGCGGACTACGCGCGGATCGGTGATGATGCCGCGTCCTTTTTCACCAGGAGCTCCGTATCCGGGGCCGACCATGTTGACCTTAATCACGACGCGGTTTCCTTTTTTAATCAGCGCGGACAAGCCCTTGGAGCCGAGTATCGTACGGATGGAATCATCTGTCATGCGGATGATATCTTCATCGGTCGGCGTATTTTCATTTCGTATGAAGGCGACGGGAGAAAGCGGCGTGTTCCCGTCGAGAGTCCGGTGCTTGGCTGATTCCGTATATACCGCATCGACATTACCGCCGATACCGCGCGCGGAGCAGCCGGCAATGCATAATCCTGATGCACACGCCGCGGCGAAGGCGGTACGTGCGAGAACCGTGATGAAAGCTGTTACTCTATGTGAGCCTGTACGCGTTGATGATGAATTATATTTCATTTTACGGTTCCCTGTGTTTACTTCGGCGAGGCTTCGCCGCAGAAGTATTTGAATTCGTGCGATCTGTCCGCGAAGATACGCGTCGTTCTTTTTGCGGTGACGTCGTAGAGGTAGAACTGGTATTTTGATCCGTAGCTTCCCGCGAAGTAAATGATTCCTTTCGAGTCCGGCGTCCACGCGGGATAGAGTGCAAAATCGTTAGGCGGGGTAAAGCAGAATGTGGTCAGGTTTTTCACCGACGGTGTGCTGCCGTCAAATGAAGCGATGACGAGCGGGTGTCCCGCGTAGCCGAAGTTACCCATGGAGTTGTCCATCTCGAAGGTGATCATTGTTTCATCGGGAGACAGTGTCACGCGATTCGGGAGGCTTTTGATTTTATCGTCGAAGCGCAGTATCTCATAGCGTCCGGTTTTGCCGGGTTCGGGTGTGAGCACCCGCATGAACGGCGGAGAGTAGAGGCCGTTTTCTTTTGACGAGAACAGATATGAGAACACCGATCCGTTTGATGTTGATACGATGATCCGGCCGTCTTTCATACCGCAGTGTCCGAACTCGGAGTACGCGGGATCACTGATAAGTACTTCATCGCCCGGTTTCGCGTCGGGTGAGGACAGATAAATGTATCCCCGGTTTTTATCAGGATCATAGCGGTTTATAATGATACTGTTCTTTCCGTCGCGCGTCCATGTGGGATTGAAGTCCGTGAATGCGCCGCTTGTGATTTCACGTACAATCTTTCCGTCGGGACTCACTACGCAGATTTTGGTTCTCCACTTCGGAATCGGAAGGTTTTTATCGTTTACGATCCGGAAGAAGACAATCCATTTTCCGTCGGGGGACCATGACGGTTTGAAGTCCGGGTGCCCCTCGGTGATTCTCCGCGCGGCTTTCCCGTCGGGAGTATTGACATAAATGGAATCATCAAGTGAATACGCGCCGACTGTGCGGATGTCCCGCGAAGAATTGTCCGCGTGAGCATGAACCGCGCATATCGCGAGCGCCGCTGCGGCCGTGAAGGTGATAAATGTTATGCGCATGGGTAGAGCCTCTCTGTATGAAAAGTTACGATCAAATCGTGAGATTATCCTCGCAATACGGTGATGCCTGTGCGGCATTCGTCGCGCCGGAGGCGTATCATCTTCTCTGTATCATACTATGAATGAGCTGTCGTCCTGACTAATCGGATTGGACATTGTTTGTGAGGATGGAGATGAAGAGAAAATCAACCGGCGTTGATTATACTCGGCGATTGATTTACGAGCGTGCGCGGAATTCGCTGGGCGTATACCCTGTGTGCTGTTTGAAAATGGAATTGAACGCTGATTTGGAATTGAATCCCGCGCGGAAACATATTGAAATCACGGACGCCTCTTTGTCGGACGAAAGCAGTTCCGCCGCATAATCGGAACGATAGCGGTTCACGAGCGTGTAGAAATTGACTTTCATCGTGTCGTTGATGACCTGCGAAACGGTATGACCCGGAATGCCCGTCCGCTCGGATAGCTGAGTGAGTGTGAGATCGGGATCAAGATATATTTTGTCATTATCAAAGCACGCGATGATTTTGTCGCGGTATTCGTTTTTTGTTTCGGGAGGAATAATGTTTTTCGCATAACGCAGTTTGGTTTCTCCGGGATTTTCGATGACGCCGGCTCCGTGAGTACTCATACCGTGAATGATAGAATAAATCTCCGGCTGTGTGAGCGCGAAATAACCGGCCGCGTAAACCGCCATTATGGTGAGAAAAAAGAATCCGCGTGCGGAATAACCCATATATTCGGGATAGTGCATGAAGATAACCGATGAAGAAAATCCGGCGATCCAGATGATCCCCGCGACTGAAATGAAAACCTGCAGCCACGTAATGCCGATCTTCTGATGGTTGGAGAAAAATTCACCTATCATTTTTTTGTATGAGTATATCATGTTGAACGTCGCGGCGAGATAGACGGCGATAATACCCAGCCGCGCATACCGTACGATAATGCGGTACTGATTCACTCCCCGGTCGTCAATATCCTGAAGCAGATATGTCGGGTCGATGAATATCGGGGTTATGGTATTCACGTCGATACAAAGATACATGATGACAGGGAGAAGGTGGAGCAGATGTTTCGGGCTTAACCGGTTATATGTTCCGGTGATTGTCGACGTGTAGAGATAGAGTAAAGGACCGTAGAGAAAGCCGAGCGCTTCTTTTATGAAAAACAGTACCCAATGGCTACGCCATCCCGACATCATGTAAATATATTCGACGAAAAGCTCATATGACAGAAGCAGAGCGAACAGGGCGAAATATTTCCCGGCACGACCCTTTTTGAGGAAAAGACCGGCAGCCAGAAAGAAACCGAGGCCGGCGCCGAAAAGATAGACAATTCCAGTTGCGTTCATGGCGATTAAACGTACGATGTTCACCCGGTTGTCAATAAGGAAAAAGTATGACACTTCGCGGGAATTGGATTTGAAAAATGTACGGTACCGGCGTATAAAGGCCGGACTGATGAAGTAAGGGGAGGATTAATGAGAGGAACTATCCTTGGAACCGGATTGACCGTGTTAATTGCCCTGGGGGCAATGAATGTATCTGCAGCCGAATCCGGACTCAGAACGGTCGCGATTCTTCCCGCACCGCCGCACTCTGAATCGGCGATGAAAGAACTGCCGTCGGTCATCGGAGCTGAAATCGCAAAGCAGAGCGGCGGTAAGATCAAAATAATCAATGAGGACGCAACCCGCGGCATGGGAATCACGTTCGATGATATCCGTGATTTCAACCGTTTGCAGCGTGTATCCGGATCATCCGGCGTACGCTGGTTTCTGTATGCGCTACCTTCGGTCAGTGAAGGGAAATATTCTGCAACAATATTTCTGTACGGTGCAACACAGAGTGTGCCCCTCATTATTTCATTCAAAGACCTCCCGTCATACGGAGAGCTGCGGGACCGGATTATCGCGAAGATTCCGTTTTATATACTGAAAGTTTCATCAGGCGACGGATACTTTCTTCATCATGATTCTTCCCTGCGCGTGGTGACCGAATTCACCGACTTCGGGTTAGGTGACGATAATATTACATTTTCATATCCGTATACGCTCTATACCAGCGGGGACAATCTCCTCTGCGCGGCGTCTTCAATTGTCACCCGGTTGGATTATCGCGGAAGAATTGTGCGCATATATGGAAAACGGGGAGAGAACCGCTACGAGTATTTGTCCGCATACAGGATTTCAGAAGATGATAAGGGGAATATCTATATAATTGATTCGGGCGGAAAGGTTATTCGATACAGTGTTGACGGAAGTGCGTCGGAATTCCGCACGGGTCAGCTCACGGCGATTACGGTATCTCCGAAGGGTAATATTTTCGTAATAGACGCGGGGAGCCGCAAACTGTGCGTATATTCGCCCAAAGGCGAAGTCATCGCGGAGCATTCCACGGGGAATGAGACGCCGATTTCGCTGACTCGCGGGCGTAAGGGGGTTATCGGTCTCGTCGTTGATTCAGAACAGCAGTATACGGTCAGACAATATACCGAGTCCGGCGCAACTGCCGACCAGCCTCTCGATCTGCGGCAGGAGAACGGGTACTACGTTTCAATAAAGGAAGACTCAAAGGGGAATTTCTATCTCATTGATATGCTCGATAAGAAGATTGTGATATGCGCACCTGACGGCAAAGTGAAGACGGTTGTAACGGATTATCCGATTTACCCCAATTCATCATTAGGTACGGCGTCTGATCTCGCGGTGAGTAATGACGGCCGTTCGGTGTTTATCGCGGATACAACGGGAAAGCGGATTATCAAGCTTTCAAACTTCTCTGATTTCCCTGAATACTCCCGTGCTGAAGATTATATACGCGACGCGAAGAAAGTCATCAGTTCAGATACTGATCGCGCTCTCGCTCTTCTCAATGCCGCGATGACGAAAGATCGTGAATCAAAAAGCGCGCTCCTTCTGCTGTGCGGCATTCATGAGAAAGAGGGGCGGTTTGACCGCGCGCTTTTTTTCGCCCAGACTCTTTCTGATCTTGAGCCGGCAAACGCGGAGTACAAGAAGAACTGCGCGCATATAGAAGCGTCACGGGAGCTCGTACGCGCGGATACGTTTGCGAAATATGCCCGTGAACGCCGCGTGAAATTCGGTGAAGAAACGGCTCGTGTATCGTATGAAGAGGCGGTGAAAGGGTATGAGCGCGCGCTCAAGCTGATGCCGTCATTGCCCGGTGCGCGAGAACGATACGATGCGCTCAGAAAAGATTTCGGAGCGGGGAAAAATGATGCACTCTCCCTCGCGGTTGAGAAGGTTGAATTTATAGAACTTTTCTCGGCGATGTACAAGTATTACTCTGACAATACTATCGGGTATATATCATTTGAGAATACGACCGGCCGTACCATTGACCGTCTGACCGCCGAGACCGAGGCGAAAAACTTCATGGACTATCCTACGGAGAGCCGCCCGGTGCGGCAGATCAAACCCGGAGATAAGATCCGCGTGCAATTGTACGCTCTTTTCAATAACAGAATTCTATCTATTACGGAAGATACGCCGATTGCGTTCAAGATAAGACTCCGGTACACCATTGACGGGAAGGAACTGGACACGATCACCTCGGGGAACGCGACGGTATATAACAGGAATGCCCTGACGTGGGACAGTACGGCAAAGCTCGCGTCGTTCATCACCGCCCGTGACAGCGCCGTTAAGATGTGCGCGCGTTCAACGATTCAGATGTTCAGAAATTCCCGGTTTAATTTTCTGCCGCAGAATCTACAGACCGCGATCGCCGTGTATGATATGTTAGGAGCATACGGAATGGCGTACTCGCCTGATCCCCGTACGCCGTTTGCCTCATATTCGAAACTTAAAGGGAAGGTCGACTACATTCAGTATCCGCGTGATACGCTTCGGTTCAAAACAGGTGATTGCGATGACCTCACATCGCTCTATTGCGCCCTTCTCGAAAATATTGGGATTGAGACCGCGTTTGTAACGGTACCGGGGCATATATTCATGATGTTTGACACCGGATTGCCCGCGGCGCGAAAGGGAGAAGTTTCTTCTGCCGCCGATCTGACGGTGATACGCGGAGGACATGTCTGGATTCCGGTTGAAACGACAATGATTGGAAAACCTTTTACTGAAGGATGGCAGAGCGCCGCGTCGACTTATGCGAAGTACGCGAAGGAGAACGCCGCCGAGCTCACCGACACGAAGACCGCATGGGAAAAATACGCTCCGGTGACACTGGATGACTCTACATGGGAGGCCGCGCTTCCGTCGCGCGATATGGTCGATCGGATTTTTTCCAAGGATATCAACACGATAATCGAAAGGGAATTGTCTCCCCGGCTTAAAGACCTTAATACGCGTTTCGATAAAAGCGGATCTGCATCTGACGCAAACCGTCTGGGAATCGCGTATGCGCGGTTTGATCGGCTGGATGACGCAGAGAAATGGTTCAGCCGCGCGATCACTATCGACGCGAAATATCATAAGGCGGTGAACAATCTCGGTAATGTGTATATGCTCAAGGGGAAAGATGAAGAAGCGAAAAAATTGTATGCGCACGCGATCGGTATAAAGAAATCAGACGCGCTCGCTCATATCAATCTTGCGATTTTATTCCAGAAAAAAGGAGACGCGAAGCGCGCTGCGGATGAATTCAAAACCGCATGTGAGCTTGATCCGAATCTTGCGAAGGAATACGCGGTTCTCGGCCGGCAGAACAATTCAGATACACGAGCCGCCGACATTGTTGTTTCACCCGCATGGGAGGATCAATGATAGGATTTGTGACGCGTGAAGCCGTTGAGTGGCTGTCAGGCGCGGACAATCCGGTAGTAAGATATCTTGCCGCGAGAGATTTTCCCGATTACTCTCCTGTTGCCGCATTGACCGCGTATGAGCCGATGCGGAAGTCACCGCTCGTCGCGCGTATAGAAAAATCCGTTCGGAATATGGTCGCGGGGGACGTTAGCCGATACGAGATTCTCTATCGCGGTATGGTATGGTGCTTCGCGGAACTTGTGGAATGCGGACTCACGGTGAATGATTCTCTTGTAGCGAAAACCGCGGAACGGATTGTGCAGGCGGTTCAGCTCCCGACAGGCGGGTTCACCATGAACTGGATGCCTCCGGGTGGAGCGGCGGGATGGAGCGGTGATATTCTTTACTATCTGACCAAGAGCGGATATTCCGATTCATCCATTCATAGAGCGGCTGAATGGATAATGTCCGCGCAGCGTCCTGACGGCGGTTGGCTCACTTCGCCGGTGAGGACAACGAAGGATGCGGTGATGCTTGCACTGTTTCGGCATGTGCCGCGTCCGGCGGAAGATGACTTCTCCGAACGGAGTTCACTTCTGTCGACTATAGCGTGCGCACGCGCGCTTTCTCTGTATGGAAAACACCACGGGGGTACAGCCCGCGCGGTTGAACGCGCCGGTGACTTTATTCTCGGAAAGGGACTCCTCGCGGAGAGTAATCAGCAGGGCGGAGAAATATATCTTTCAAACAGGCGATTCACTTCGCTTTCGTATCCGATACTCTGTCAGCACGATATTATTTCCGCGCTTGATTTTCTCGCGGATGAAAACCGCCTGAAGGATGATCGCGCGAGTATCGCCTTTAATCTGATAATGAAAAAACGCGGTGCGGATGGTACGTTTCCGTGTGAGGCGCGCGAAGCGGGGACTCTTCATGCGAAGTACCGTTTCAGGAAAAACTCTCCCGATAAGTGGGTCACACTGCGTGTGCTGAGATTTCTCGGGAAGATTGACGATCCGGATCTTCTGAAATGAACGGAGTTTTCAGTTTTTAAGAGCGTATCCCGCCGATACGAAAAGGCGCATATTGTCGATGTTGCCTGACGACTTGCCCTTCAGGTATTGCTTTCCAGTTTGAGGATTAGTTTCCTTTATAGGGCCGTCCATCTTTATCGGAATGCGTATCCATTCTCCGCCAAGTGAAATGGCGAGCCCGCCGCTGAAAAATACGGAGACTTTGAGATTCGCGCCGTATATGATTGATCTGATCAGTGTTTTTGATCCGGACGGTGAATAGGTCTTCTCGAGGGTACCGCTCTCATTTGAGTTGATGGCGCTCTCCGCGATAGGTGTCGCATGGAATTTGCCGTATGTATATCCGATCATCGGGCAGAGCGACACGTCCCATGGCCGTCTGTCAGTGAGGTGGAGGTTCGGTCCCAGCAGAAACATGACCCCGGCATAGAGGTTCTTCCTTGAATTGGAGTAGTCCTTCCCATAATCGGTTCTCTGCACAACATTTATCCCACCGAATTGCGCATATACACCGATATGGTCATATGCGACATATTCGCCGAACACACCATATGAGTACGAAAGATGTGTTATCCACAGGGCTTTTGTCGTTTCGGAATCTGAGAAGGTATGAGTTGATCCTTTAACGAACGATTTTTCCGCGTCAATAATCGATCCGGAAGGGATGCCAAATGAGAAAAACCCGCCAACGAGGATTTGTCCCCGGTAGATTCCTTCTGGCGGCTTATCAAGTTCTTCGAAGTCAGCCGCAAATAGCTGGAAAGTGTTCAGCAAGACGGCGCATGCCGTTAAAAATTGGAATAATAGCTTCATGGATACAGTGTCTCCTGCGAAATTGTAATTGTCAATAACAAGGGGAAGGGTGTATTGTCATTTTTTAGGTGATATCATATACGGGAATGTTCCCGGATGTCAGGTTTTCAGGAGGACGCGGTTCGTGGTACGTAAGGTTTTAAAAACGGCAAAAAAGAGTTCTTCGTTGAAGAAAGCCACTCCAAAAAAAGCAGTCAAGGCGAAGTCAAAAACGGTTTCAATAAAGAAAACGCCTTCTTCAAAGCGTACCGCACCTGCAACGAGGATACTTATTGTCAATTATGAGTTTCCTCCTCTTGGCGGCGGCGGCGGCGTAGCCGCGCTCGATCTCGCACGGGAGTGGGCGAAACATGCACAGGTGGATGTTCTTACGTCATCTTTCAAGGATCTTCCCCGGTCAGAAAAGGTTGAGGGGATCAATATTTACCGTGTCCGGGTTCTTTTCCGCCGTTCAAGAGATGCGGCGTCATTTATTTCTATGTTGTCATATCTGTTTTTCGGTTTTTTCAAGGGAATGTCTCTCGCGAAGAAAAACCGGTATACTGTGATAAATACCCATTTCGCCGTTCCGTCAGGGCCGCTCGGATATATCATCGGAAAGCTGTTCTCGATACCGAACGTGCTGTCTCTGCATGGCGGTGATATCTACGATCCTTCGAAAAAAAGCTCACCCCATAAAAGTATTATCTTCCGTACTGTTATCCGGATTATCCTCAATCGGGCGACACGTGTTATCGCACAGTCGTCAAACACCAGAGGGAACGCGATTACATATTATAAACCGAAGAAGGAGATAGAAATCATCGCTCTTCCGTTCCATCCTCCCGTGATTCCGAAAACGAAACGGAGCGATCTCGCGGTTGATAAGAACGATTTCCTTATAGTCACCTGCGGCCGTGTGGTGAAGCGCAAGGCGTATGATGTCCTTATTCACGCTCTTTTTGAGATAAAGAATCCGCGTGTCAAGCTTGCGATTTTGGGGGACGGTCCCGAGAGAAAGAACCTCGAGGATCTTGCGAACTACCTTGGTCTGCATGACCGTGTGCGTTTTATGGGATTTGTGAGTGAACAGGAGAAATTCTCTTTTCTGAATGTTTCCGATCTGTTTGCGCTTACTTCTCTTCATGAGGGTTTCGGGATCGTATTTATGGAAGCTATGTTCTGCGGAAAACCGATCGTGTGCACCAATCACGGCGGTCAGACCGATTTTCTCTTCCATGAGCAGAATGCGCTTCTTCTCGACGTCGGCGATATCAAGGCGTGCGCCGAGTATATTTCCAGATTCATGAGTGACAAAAAACTTTACTCCCGTTGCGTGACGCAGAATAAAAAGAAGATACGGGATTTTTACGCGGACAGGATTTCGTCCGAATATATGAAAGTGTTTAATGAGATCCGAAAAAGAAACTGACCATAGACGAGGGACGCCGTGCCTGTTAAAGCAGGAATACTAACGCTAAACAATGAGATCGGTAATGCAATCGCATCGGTGGTAGGTTCGACGGAATGCTATCGGTCGTTTGAATCAATACGCGGTGACTCATTCAATGTTCTCATTATTGACGCGGAATATTTCGAAGGTGAAGAATCGGTTCAGTTTTTTCTCTCCCGAATCCGGAAAAAAATTCAGGGGATTCCGGTACTCCTTGTGGTTCCTGAATCATCTTCAGTCGTGGTCAATATCGAATGGTTTTTCGATGATATGATTTTCTATCCGTTTCGCGACGGTGAACTTGAATTGAGATTAATGAAGGTCATCGGCAAGCGGACTGTGCAGAGTGATGAAAATTATCTCGCTATCGGTAAAGTATCTATCGATCTTTCGGAATACATGGTGTATCTGGATGGAGTCAAACTCGACTTCACATACAAAGAGTTCGAGCTGTTGCGACTTTTTGCCCAGAACCGGGGAAAAGTTTTCAGCCGTAAAGAACTTCTCGCGACTATATGGGGAGTTGAGTATATCGGAGGTACCCGTACGGTTGATGTTCATATCCGTCGGCTCCGCAGTAAACTTGGCGATGAGTTCAACTCCATCATTGAGACGGTTCGAAACGTCGGGTACTGCTGCAGGGAGTAACGGCGGGGATGAAAGACGACCGCATAACTATCGCTCTTTTTGATTTCGATCACACCATTACGATAAAAGATACATTTATAGATTTTACGGTTTTCGCATTCGGGATGCGGCGGGTTTTGCTATGGATGATTTTCCATCTTCCTTCCGTTGCTGCCGCGATGTCAGGTCTTTCCGGTATCAATAATATAAAGAACGCGTTTTTCAGACATTTCTTCAGCGGGGTGCCTGAGTCGTCGTATCATGAAATGTGCTTGCGTTATGCGAATGAATATGTGCCGCATTATCTTAATCCCGCCGCGTGTGAGCGTCTTGAGTGGCATCAGAAGCGCGGGAACACGGTGATTGTGATATCGGCTTCTCTTGAAGGATGGATTATTCCGTGGGCGGCAGCGTGCGGTGTAGAGGATGTCATTGCGACTCAGCCGGAAATCATTGACGGAATTCTCACCGGAAAATTTGCGACTCGTAATTGCAACGGAAGAGAGAAAGTCCGCCGTTTCAGGGAACGATACCCTGATCGGGAAAAGTATATCATTTATGCGTACGGAGACAGTGCGGGTGACAGGGAAATGCTTGCGTATTCGGATCATGCGTATTATCGTCGGTTCGAGAAAAATGCACATGAGAATTGATGCGGACTGAAACAAATATCTTTTTCCGCAGAGAGCTTTTTGCGGGAAACAATGTCAGAATGAAATAATTGTTTCATATTTAACGGCAGGGCTGTCTCTTGATTTTGTTCTGGTATCTGGTGAAAACTGATTCGCGAATATTTCCTCGGACGTTCAGAAATTCCGGTACGTATATTTGAAGGAGTTATTTTGAATGAAGTATCTCGGAAGGATTATTATTGCTGTTCTTTTGTTAGCTCCGTTGGTCGACGCATATGCGGTGTCTCCTCACCCCGATTTGATACGTAAATGGAAAGAAAACGGTACGTATGACAAAAAAATCGCGCAGTACGATGAGCGTGAACGGGTTCGGGCTTTCAGAAGCGCAAAGATTTCTCCGGCCGCTAAAAGCTTCCCGAAAACCGGGGATCGCCGCGTTCTTGTCGTGCTGGTTCAGTTTGCCGAATCGGCCGATGCGAAAGGCGGGCTTCCTTTTCCGGTATTTCCTTTCGCCGGTATGTTTTTGTTTGCGGCTGGAACCTGTGCGCTGGTTGTACGGTTTAAACAAAACGGACGTTTCACTCACGGCAGTGCCGGTGCCGCGGTATTTCTGATGATGATTTCGGTGTTGTGTGTTTCCACTCAAGGATGCGGCGGTAATTCATCGGGATCGGAGAGTGCGTTGTTCAGTCCCGTTTCTTCTAAATCTTTTTATCAGAATCTTTTTGAAGGCGGCGATGACAGTCAACTGACATGGAGGAAATATTTTAAAGACATGTCGAATAATGCTCTCAATTTGTCTTTTGACATCTATGGTCCATATACCGCATCGCATAACCATGATTACTATGGAGCGAACGACAGTTACGGGAATGACCGTTTGCCCGACATCCTTGCTGAGGAAGCGGTCACTATGCTTGTCAATGACATCGGATCGCAGGTGGACTTTTCTGACTATGATTATGATGAAGACGGCTATATCGACAGCTTTACAATAATTCATCAGGGTGCGGGCGAGGAGGTGAGCGGATCGGACAATGATATCTGGTCTCATCAGTTCGGGATATCGGGAGTATCTTCCGACGGTGTCAGATTCGGTAATTACGCAATGTTGCCGGAATATATGTATGAGCCGGGTGATTCGACGATCGGCGTATTTTGCCATGAATTCGGACATATTCTCGGTCTTCCTGACCTGTATGATACAAGTCATAAAACAGAAGGAGTGGGAAGATGGAGTCTTATGGGGAGCGGATCATGGAACGGCCCAGAGGGTAATGGTGCTGTTCCCGCTCCATTGCTCGCATGGGAGCGCATTATATTTACATGGGCATCGCCGGATACGTTGATTCCGGGTGCGTCTGTGCAGACAACCAGTGTCGGTGATCTTGATGCAACCTTCAAGGCGGTTTGGATACCTCTCGGTGATCCTGGGGACATGCAGTACCTGCTTGCTCAGAATGTGATTTTAAAACCCGGAAGCTGGAGTGAATACCTTCCCGGAGAAGGCTTGCTTGTTTCCCGGATTGATTCGAACTACACCCTGAGTACATTTCTATCGAATAATACGGTTAATGCCAAAGCTGTGCATGGAATTACTATACTTGAGGCTGACGGACGCAGTGATCTATGGAAAGGACTCAATCGCGGCGATAGTACCGATTTATATTATCCGGGAAACGCGACAAGTATTACACCGACGACCGTACCGAATACCCATTATACGATACCCGGAACGACAAATACAAAGGCAACTGGAATTTCAATCACTGATATCAGCCGAGCGGGATCTATGATGACATTCAGTTACAGTAAATAGACGGGCGGTATGCGCTCCGATCAGCTATAAATACCTGTTTTTATCGGTTCTATAGTGATCGGAAGTGCGTTACGATGAATTTATGATTCAGAAAATATCACGGTGAGTATCATTTCTTTTTTGTGTACAATCGTCTTTCCCAGAGGATATATCCGGCAATCGCAACGACTCCGGCGATAATATTCTGCGGAAACGGATCAAGTCCGGTAACGAGGTTGCGGACAAGCAGGAAGTATACTCCTCCGATAAACGCGACTTCTATTATCTTGATTATAAACCACGGTATTCCCTTTTCTCTCATGTTTCCCGCGATACGATGAAGTACCCTGAAGATAAGGTAACTGCCGACCGCGACTGCCGCGGCGATACCAAGCCATGTAAGGAAATGCCGGCTGTCAACATTGGCAACCTTGATGTTGAATATCATGACCACCGCACCTGCCGCGATAAAGGGGAGGTTGCTGAATATAAAGAAAACAATTTTTCCTGTGGTTCGTGCTATCTGTTTTGCGTCGCTCATCGCGTTCTCCTTGTTGTAGTGCTGAATCTGATTCTGTGTATTTCCACAAGCGAATCTCATGATTGAAAAAAATCAAGAGTTTTCCTTAGATAAACGCGGCGTATGTATCAAATGAACATTGAATGCGGTGTTTTCTCGAATTGAAGGAAAAGACGGCGGAAATATCCGGGATTGTCGAATCCAACAGTGAATTTTGTTTCCGCGCGTCTCGATGCATGATTGAGAATGTCGTGATCACAATATCGGCAGATATTCGTCGTGCAAAAGCCACAGCTCTTCAATGCGGTGCATGTGAAACGAATCGTGAAGAAGAGCATGCCTCACCATGATTGTGAATGAGTACTTTTCGTACTCGGGGTGATTGATTTCACGAGCCCACACCGTATCGGAGGCCGCGCGGATTATATCGAGCTGACTTGTCCGCCAGAAGGAAAATGCGTCAAGGAGACGGTCAGGCGATTCAGTATGATCTGTCATCATGTCGGTATCTTTATCGGGCTGGATGGGGACAATTATCTGCGGTTCTTCTTTCAGGAATTGTTCCAGTCTCAGGTGGATGACCTTCTGAACATCCGCAAGGTGACGGATATGCTGGTAGATTGACCAAAAACCCTCACCACGGGTCAGATGGAGCCTGTCGACCGGTATACTTTTGATGAAATCTGAAAGAATGCGGATATTGTTCTCAAGTGACTGGATCAGCTCGGTTCGTACCATGAATAGCCTCCTGGATCATGATAAATACACGGTTGTCGTCTTTATCGCATATCTATTCGATACATCGGCGATTGAAAAGGTCAACGTAAATGCGGAATCCGTAATTTTACATTATTGTAATTCCCGGTAGAGTGAAAAAATGCTCAGAAATGATTGACGAGATTTGACCTCGTCGGCATATTTGTTTTGTTGAACATTGAGGTATCGCCAAGCGGTAAGGCAACGGACTCTGACTCCGTCATCCAAGGTTCGAATCCTTGTACCTCAGATAAGACTATTATTATAAAACGCTTCGGATTTCCCGGAGCGTTTTTTGTTGTGTACGGCGGTTTCTCGTTAATCTCTGACCGGGGTTTCTTTTTTGTAAATTAACTGTTTTCCCCAGGCTGACTGATGATAAGATGCATTCTATTGTGTGTTATATGAAAAGTTATCGCAGTTATGCGGCGAATAGGGTGTAAATTCCTGGTGGTATTACTTCCAGATCGAACGGAATAAAAAGAGTCACAGCGGCATTGGGTCGATGAGTGGTGTGCAGAGTGGTGTTTTTTGTCAACACCCCTCTGCACACCCGCTCCGGCGAGCTTGCATAAAATACTCGCGTTATTACGCGGGATGATTAATCAAAAAGTTTCTTTAGCTTCGACGCGGCAGAACCCGCTTTTTCACCAACGCTGTCGTTGGAAGATTCAGAACCGAGTTCTTCCCGATCCTTGTGGAACTCGGTGTAGTCCTCAGTCACTGTAATGTCCCATTTGTCGACCTTGTTGCTCTCATACCACAGTTTGGCGGGCTTTTTGGTCGCGGAGAATATCACTTCGGCGGGACCCTCTCCCGTGGCGTTGTATAGTTTGCGTCCCCCGATTTCCTTTGCGATGGCGGTATATTTGACCGTCACCGGGCATACATAAGTAACCGTCATGTATCCATTAGGATCTTTCTTGTACACGGGCTTTCCCTTGATATCGAATTTCTCTATTGTTATCTTCTGCGCTTCCAGCCCGGGAGAGCATACGTCTTTGAAATATTTCTTTACACATTCGATATACGCATCTTTCGCGAGCGAAGTATCGGGAGCGTCCGGCAGAGGAGGAAGCTTTTTCGGAGGAGTCACCTGCTCGAAGCTGTTGTCAACCGGTATACCGGTATTCTTGAAAACCCATTTGCCGTCGATTTTCTCATAATTCGCGCAGATTCTCTGTTTGAAGGTTTCTCCCGGAAGATCCTCGTCCGTGGAGAAATACACCCAGCCTGAATGCGTAAACATAACCGCCGCGGGATACACATCGCGGTTGAGCCAGCGCTCTCCGTCTTTCGCGTCCTCGATTTTGATGAGATTGATTTTACCATTAAGACGATTAGGAATATCTTTTTTGATTGCGGCCTTTGTTGTCTCCCATGCAGGTTCGGCGAAAGCCGTGACTGCAGGAAAAACGATAAGCGCGATCACTGCGATTATCTTCTTCATTGGATCCTCCGGAAAAATTGATTTGATATTGTCAGCCTGCCGCGGTGGAAGAAAAGGAGAGTCCGACAGATGCGGCGCAACTGACGACACAAATATACCTCGGGCAGAGGGGAACTGTCGCTCGACCTTTTAAGATGGAACGATTATTAATGAAATCACAGTGTAGGAATTATCTCGGACGCGGGCATATGTAATGTAAGATTTTGAAGCGGAAAAAACCGGTCAGTCCTTTTCGGAAAGGATCCTTACTGTAACCAGCCGGAAAATACGGATTTCCCCGGATCGTACGTCCGCCAGATTAATCGAGGATATCATCACGATTCGCACGCGCATAAAATTAAGCACCTGCCTTTTGAGGTCAATTATTTTACCGGGGCTGACTGCTGATGAGAAAAATAATATGGTGTATGTTATATGAAAAGTGGTTGCAGCTATGCGGTGAATAGAGCGGAGTTTTCTGGTGGGAAATTTGAGATCATATAATAATCGCGGAGTACGACTATGAAAGCCATATTCATGTTTACCGTCATTTCAATATCATCACTGGTCTATGCTCAATACGGTCAGGAAGTCGGTACCGTCGTTAAAGTGACATCGAATATCATGATTATCAGAAACGCAGACCCCAATGAACCGCTTCAAATAGGCGAAAAACTATATATCATAGTCGACAACCAACGAATTGGCCTGACCGTACTATATCCAATGCAAACCAGTACACGCTGCAAGATGTCTTTTTATAATAAGAGTATTATTAAATCCATCACTCAGGGAATTCCCGTTTATAGAGTTAATGATAGTAATGACATAACAACGGAGAATACAACCATCACTCCCCGAATCAGCGTGTTCAAAGACAACGGAAACGGAACGATAACTGATACACGATCAAAACTCATATGGCTTAAAAATGCAAATCAATCAGGGAAAATGATGACATTTGAAGAGGCTGAATCATGGGTGAGAACACTCGATGTCTCTGGAATGAATAAATGGCGAATACCTACAAAAAAAGAAATCGAGTTTCTCTGCAAGAGTAACCTCGATGATATAAGTGATAATTTTGACGATATACAAACTAACAAATACTGGACATCGACGCCATTTCTTACTTCCAATGGGGGTATCGTCTGTGACCTGTCATCAGGAATCTCTCGAAATACGAAAAAAAATAATAGAGCACACATATTGCCGGTTCTTGATAAATAATCGGCAATATGTGTGAACCCTTACTTTTCCATGATTTCGTCCAATTTTCCGGAAATATTATTAATAATCTGTTTCAAGAGTTTTCTCACGGTCTCGTCATCAGTACTGAACAAGCCCCTGCTTTTATCCGGAATATAATGAATCTCACCGACACAAACGCCTATTGGATAAGAAAAAATATATCCATGAACCGGCACACTGACATAAGTGCCAGAGTTGCCATTCATGTAAGATTCTGAATTGACCGTGGCGAAATCGGAAATAATGAAGATAATGCAATCCGTTTTAACAACTTTATAGATTTTCTCGACTTCATCACCTACTTCGTCCTCGCTCAAGGGGAATGTCTCATTCGGGGAAAGATATTTTTTATCAACTATGTCCTGACTCATAATATTTTTATGACCGCTCTGTGCCAACAATTCAGCGAGGCCCGAAACGATAATTCTATTTTGTGAAGCAGATGTTGCCGATACGATTGAGATAGTTGATGTTTTTGGAATTTTGTAATCCTTGTCATTTAACAAAACAATATTCTGCGAACTAGAACATCCTATTGCGGCTAATATCATTATAATAAAACACTTTCTTATCTTCATATTTTTCACCATTAAGTATCAAATTTAAATGTCTGTACTGCAGTGCGTCAACTGTTTTACCAGGGATGAATACTGATAAGATAAATTATAAAATGTATGTTATATGATCGAGTTATAACCGAATTTTGTGGATGAGTTGAAAATGACATACCCCCAGATATAAATGGTTCAACCAAAAACTATTTAACATCTAAGATGTATGCCACCATGAGGAACACGAGTAAAGAAACACCGGACAAAAATCTATTCGAAAATTTCGGATTGGATGAAATTCTCAGAGAGGGAGCCAGAAAAATGCTTCAGGCGGCCATTGAGAATGAGATTGAAGAATATATTTCCAAATACCGGACATTAGTAAGTACTGAGGGGAAACAGCTTGTCACGCGGAACGGTTATATGCCCGAACGTACAATACACACTGGCGTCGAACCTTTACCGATAATGCGACCACGCGTTGATGATCGGACATTGAATCAGGATAATCGGTTTACTAGCATGGTACTATCGAAATATATGCGACGGACACCACGCATTGACAGTCTGATCCCGCTTTTGTATTTGAAGGGGATATCAACAAATGATTTTCCTTCTGCATTGTCCGCACTCATCGGAGAAGGCGCAAAAGGGTTTTCAAGTTCTACAATCGTGAGATTAAAACAGATATGGGAAGAAGAATATGAAACATGGTCAAAACGGGATTTGACTGGGAAGCAATACGCTTATTTCTGGATTGATGGCATTCATTTCAATGTGAGACTTGATGATGATAAAAGTTGCATCCTTGTTATCATGGGCGCAGATTCACAGGGAAATAAAGAGTTCATAGCGGTTTCTGACGGGCATAGAGAAAGCAAGATTTCATGGAAAGAGGCACTTCTGGATCTTCGAAATAGAGGTCTTTCCGTAGATCCAAAGCTGGTTATCGGAGACGGTGCTCTGGGATTCTGGACTGCGGCACGGGAGACATACGGCACAACAACAAAAGAGCAGCGGTGCTGGGTATACAAAACCGCAAACATTCTGGACAAGATGCCGAAATCTCAACAGGGCAAAACCAAGTCTATGATTCATGAGATGTATATGTCAGATACCAGGCTTAATGCGCTAAAAGCCTACGATCATTTTATCGAAACCTATTCGAGCAAATATCCGAAAGCAGTAGAATGTCTACTGAAAGACAAAGAACACTTAATCACTTTCTATGATTTTCCGGTAATACACTGGCAGCACATGCAAACGACAAATCCGATCGAATCGACGTTTGAAACGATCCGGCTGTGGACGCAAAAAACTCGGGGATGCGGTTCGAGAACAGCAACACTTATAATGGTGTATAAACTAGCATTATAAGCATCGGAAGGCTGGAAGAAGCTGAAAGGGTACAATATGATTTTACTGGTTCCTAAAATTGAAAATTCATTAACGGAGAAATTGATGACGTTGCATGGAATTCATAGTCTGAGGGATGTTATTCTCATCCACAAAATTTGGCAGTAACTCCTAACTTTTAAGAATTGTTCTTGATTAAATAATGAGATTTTGGCACAAGAGTTATTGTAATATAATTACGTAAAAGGGGTTAACGTATGAACCAAAAGAGCATTGGTTTTTTGAAGAATTTTTTTTGGCTTTTCAGTTTGATTGTTGGTGCAATTTTTTCAGTAGTAATAATGTATGTTATTCCGCAAAAAATATACATTGATAGCTTTTTTGAACCAATCTCAAAGGTTTTTACATTCTTTCTTGTGATTTGTGGTATTGCTTTTTTCCCTCAACTAAAGAAGCTGAATAAATATGCGCATTTCTTATTGATGATTATGATCATTTCGTTTCTTGTATATTTTATTCCCCGAGTAAGCTATTATGGGTTTGTTGGAATTCCTAAAAATGAACCAATGTGTTATGATAATTTTTATCTTCAACTTTGGTTGTTTCTATATCCAGCGATAATATGCACAGTTTGTTTTGCGTATAGAATCATGGGTGGCTCTGCTGGTAATTGCATAAAACTTGGATTGATACCGGTTATAGCGTTATTCTCTGGATTGCTGGATATTATTTGGCCAATTACAAATAGAATGCCTTTGCCAGACGTTTTACAAGCTAATCATATTAGAATTTTTCTTGGTCATTGGCCAACATATCGTGAAGCGGTTATTTTTACATTTTGCCATCTTCCACTTGTTGTAATAATAATGGCTTTGCCATTGAACAAATGGTTTGATAAGATCTCGAATCGTTACTTGAGTAAATAAAATTGCTTATGAATTATAATGGGGAAGGGGCATCTCCCCCTTCCCCATTATAAAGTATCCATTTTTAAATGGCAGTAGATCAATAGATTGCTATTCTATTAATATATATCATATAATGTAATTAGTTTAATCGCAAATTTTATTTTATGCAATAGATGCACTTGAGAATCCTGATTTTGGACTTGATTGGGCTTTATAATATAATGTGTATGTGAAAATAATTTATTTGTAATTGTGTACTTAATAGAACGATTATATATGAATTGGTATTATTTCAATTATGATTTAAGTTGAATCAATAATACCAAAATGCAAAACCGGGGCGTTGTATGCTTAAAAAAAAGATGTCAGTATGTGTTGCGATTCCATTTTATAATAGGCTAGACTTAATACAGAATTGTTTGAACAAGATCACAAAACAATTAGATAAAAATATTTCATTGATACTGATTGATGATGGCAGTAAGGATGAAATTTATAATCAACTTAAAAAAAATAATAATATGAAAAATCGAAATGTTTTTTATATTAAGCATGAAATAAATATGGGTGTACCCGCTGCAAGAAATACGTCAATTAAATGGTGTAGGGAGCATAAGATTGACATCTTAATAATGGTCGACAGTGATTGTGATATCCCATCTGATTTTATTAGTACGCATGTTGATTTACACTTGAGATTTCCTGATGTTGCTTGTTTTGGAGCCGGAGTCAACGGGATTGGGAAAGGACACTGGGCATCTGTTGACAGGATCATGTCTTGGGTTCCATCAATGCCCTATGGTGAAATTAGAGAGCAAAAATCACCTTATTTTACCGCATCAGCAAATATTAGTATGAAATTGAATTGTTTGCCACATAAAGATATGATTTTTAATACAAATGTAATAACAGGAGAGGATGTAATCTTTATTTCTGAATTGCGCAGAAAAGGGGAGAAAACATATTTCTCGCCTAAGCCATGTGTGAATCATCAAGACAAGGAAAAATTGAGGGATGTTATAAGGCATTCCTATATGTGGGGCAGGCATATATATTTTGTTCAATTAGGGGATAATTGTTCCCCGCGGTGTTATAAAAAGTGGTATAGAGTTTTATTCTCTTTGTTTTTCTTCCCAGCTTTACCGGCATTTGCATTGTTAGGTGCTTATTGTACTTTAAAGCCTTGGCTTAAGTATAAACCATTATATGTTTTATACTTACCATCTATTATCTTTATGTGGTTATTAAAAAGCGTTGCAGTTTTGAATAGCGCAATTAATCCATTCCAGTATCTCGCAAGTGCAAAACATTATGCAGAGTCAAGAAGTTGATGTTATTTGGGAAATAGTATTATTTTTACAAATAACAGAGTGTCGCAATTTTGTATAAGGATAAATCAATTTGTCTTGACATGTTAATAAAGTTAAACTATAAAATAGTATTGGCGATATGCATAAATAGTTAGTTGACACTAAATAACTGTCCTATGGCATAACATGTTAGTGCGGTTCTTTAATGTTGAGATAGAAATATTTTTCTGTTAAGATGAGGAACTTATGGTGATTGATTCCGGCAAAAAGAGAATTATGGTTACTGGCGGTGCTGGTTTTATTGGGTCGCATATTTGTGATTCCTTGATTTCACAAGGACATTATGTTATCTGCGTTGATAATTTATTTACAGGGAATAAAGATAACATATCTCATCTTTTTGATAAACAAGGTTTTGAGTTCATTCGTCATGATATAACAAATCCTCTGTCTGTTGAAGTTGATGAAATCTATAACTTTGCATGTCCTGCAAGTCCCATACATTATCAATATAATCCGATTAAAACACTCAAAACTTCCGTCATTGGAACGCTAAATATGCTTGGACTCGCCAAAAGAGTTAAAGCAAAAATTTTACAGGCATCTACAAGCGAGGTGTACGGGGATCCTGTAGTACATCCTCAGGTTGAGTCTTACTGGGGAAATGTAAATCCAATAGGAATTAGATCATGCTACGATGAGGGGAAACGATGTGCTGAAACGCTTATGTTTGATTATCGTCGCCAACATGGACTTGATATAAAGTTAATCAGAATATTTAATACATATGGCCCCCGGATGCATCCAAAAGACGGAAGAGTTGTCTCGAATTTTATAGTCCAGTCGTTGCTCGGAGAAAATATTACCATATATGGTGATGGTTCTCAAACGCGTAGTTTCTGTTATGTAGACGATCTTGTTTCGGGAATTACAAAGATGATGAACACTTCACCTGGATTCACAGGACCAGTTAATATGGGCAATCCAGTTGAATTTTCAATACTGGAACTTGCTGAAAAGATTATTAATCTAACAGGCTCAAAATCATCAATAGTGAGACATGACCTTCCATTGGATGATCCAAAGCAAAGAAAACCTGATATAACAGTCGCGAATGCGAAATTAAATTGGAGACCCATTGTTTCCGTTGATGATGGACTGAAAATGACGATAGAATACTTTGATGAATTACTTACCAGATATGGAAAGAAGATTAATATGAAAAGTCAATCCCAGTCCTGTGTTGACAGTTAAGATGAGGACGGGTTTTTGATTATAAAATCGTTAATATTGATATACGATCTGTCCTCTCTGTCGAAATATCTCAACATAGTCGTCGCGTGAATTGAAATAGTTCATGAAACACTTTGCTCACGGTTTCTTATCGTATCTGGTAACGGATTGAGAGAAACAGCATCCTGCCCCTTCTATGTTTTAGGTTTATTGCTGATGACCTTTTCCCCATATTCTGTATCACTTAAGCAGTGATAACTAATGCTATCCTCGCTTGGAGTTCATATGGTGTCGGCCCGTGAAGTTCTGAATGTGGACGTTCCGAGTTATATTCGATTCGATAGTGTCAAATAGCTTTCGCACTTTCTCAATCTGACTTTTCAGTTAAGCCGTAATTATTTCCATCTCTTTCAGTAAATCCATGTTTAGATACTTTTTGGTACTCCATCTGGGAATGCACCGACACAACTTTCGTCCTCCGTTTCACTTCTTTTAAGATTCGCTCTATCCCCTAATGTCAAGATAGTTGTCGCCTCAATAGGAGGAGGCAAAAATGAAATATAGTATTGGATTTAGAAATGGGGTTCTTAAAAAAGTAATACCGCCA
>Ga0209800_10000567_pt1 | contig 54586 bp, 45 predicted proteins | sample Higcelweek8metaG_FD_187174 | JGI IMG/M metagenome (GOLD analysis project Ga0209800, IMG submission 187174) | Freshwater pond sediment microbial communities from the University of Edinburgh, under environmental carbon perturbations - High... | ecosystem: Environmental > Aquatic > Freshwater >...
AAAAAATTTTAAAAGACACTAAAAAATAAAAAAGTACGCACTTTTTAAATCAATATAAAATCCCGCACAATCACTTATATTAAGCCTTTGCAGGATTTTTATTTTGTCGAAGTGTCAAAGACAGGATAGAAGAACACAAAAGCACTGAAATAATGAAACAAATTATTTTTTTCAAAAGAATTCCCCCTTGGAGTGATTTTGCAAAAAATTTGAGATGCCTAATTTATTTCCTATATATAGCCTAGAGTACATTATATGAATTGTCAATAAGTTAATAACAAAAAAATAACTGGTAAATTGGGCATTTCAAAAACTACAAAATTTACTTAAGGAGTGATCTTTCTAAGCGATATAATCTTTTAAGAAAACTGCTGCCTTTGATCTTTGGTTAATACCCACCTTATTATATATGGCACTTATATAGTTCTTTGTGGTACCTTCTGAAATAAAAAGCTTTGAAGCAATCTGCTTGTTTGTAAAACCAAATGCTAGAAGTTCAGCAATCTCTTTCTCACGCTCGGAAAAACCGAAATTTATTAATGCCTCCCTTTTCCTAGATTCTTCATAAAGCTTATTAATTCTTGCTACCAATTTTGATGCTATCACTGACGGTATGAAAATATCGCCTTCAACAGCATCCCTAATTGCCATTATCAATTTATCTGTATTGATGTTTCTTAGTAAGTAACTTGTTGCACCATATGACAAGGCACGAGCGATATATTCCTCATTATCATGCTCTGTTAAAACAATAACTATTATTTCTGGGTAATTGTGCTTAAGCGAACGGATTATTTCTAGGTCACCATTTATTGCATTTTGAATATCGAGTATGACTACATGAGGATGAATTTCTTCGATTTGTCCTAATAAATCGATACAGTTTTCAAAGGTATTGATGACATGCATGTCATCTTGTGCATTAAGTATGTTTTTAAGTCCTTCTCTCATTAAAGGGTGGTTCTCTGATAATGCAATTCTGATTGTTTTCATTTGAACACTTCCTCTCAGTATATTTTTAAATTATAAAAATTAAGTTTATTTTTACATTTTATATTAAATACAATCAAACTTTTACATTTATCTATCCCAAAATTCCGTTAAGCATTCGTTATTTTGTTCGTCTAAATGTAAGATTAATAATGTATTTAATATACCAATATTCGCCTGCATAAAAAAGTAGTTAAATTTCATAAAAAAGTGTCTTTTTTTCTGTTTGCGTTTTTTGAAAAATTTAATTAAACTGTATCTATAAATAAGGTTATTTTAAAGGATATCATCATGAAAAAAATTAATAGATTTTTATATGAAAAAAAGGTTTCAAAAGTATCAGGGAATACAAATAGGCTTTATCTTATAATGAGATCAAAGTTTTTGCTGGTCTTTTTTATATTTGTATTTTTTCCCGTTTTTCTTTTTGGAGCATTTATGCAAGTTAAATATTTGTGTTTATACCTAGATTCAAGCAATAAAAACCTTTCTCAAAGTGTAGAAAATTATATTTCGAAAATAGAAAATACGACATATTATATTTCAAAAGAAGAGCCTATTGAAGATTTTATTTTCGATCAGTCTAAAAGAAATGATGAACGAATTACTAATGAAAAGAGAATTGAAATTGCTAAGACAATAGAGGCTATATACAAATCTTCGAAGGATGTAGATGTTATTAGCGCATATTATATTGGTTTGGGAAGAAATAGTGTTGTAAATCTATATAATAAGCTCTCAAATCCTGTGCTGAATGAAAACAAATATGATATAGTTAAAAATGAGTATTTTATCAATAATCCCGACGAAGTAAAAATAATTGGAGCATCTCTGCAATTTTACGGAAATGCAAAGAGCCTAATTGTTCTGACTGCTGCGAAAGCCGTAAGTAATGAAAAAGGTGTAGTTACTGGTATAGTATATTTGGATTATGACTTGAAGGGAATGGAAAGGATTATAAACTCTTCGGCTCAATTTGAATCAAAAGAGTGTGAAATTTATATAATTGATCAAAACACTGAAATACAAAAAGTGCCTACTTCAAAGAACAGTATATTATATTGCAATAAAACTGGACTAATCACTTCAAAATTACAGGATGAAATACTTTCAGTTGTAGCGGATAAAAGGCCTTCAGTAGCATTCTCAAGACTTGAGGAAAAGGGTTCAAATGTTATATCTCAAAGGAGTATTTCAAATTTAAGCTGGAAGTTAATAGTCATTTATCCATATAAGACTTTGGTTTCATACAGCAGACTATTGGATATGGATTTCTATTTGGTATTATTAGTAGTGATTTTCGCACTAGCTGTTTTTTCGCTAGTTGTTAGAAAAATTCTTTTAACTCCAATAAAACGTCTTACAACTGTTATATCAGAGCTTCAAAAAGGAAGCTATCCTACGCATACAGACCTTGAAAGTTTGGGCGAAAATGAAGAGGAAGTAAAAAGCACCCATGAAAATATGAATTTTGATAACCTGATAAATAAAGTTTATTATAATCGTTTTAAACAGCAGGAAGCTGAGCTTAGCTCACTTCAAAGCAAGATAAATCCTCATTTCCTTTACAATACTCTTGAATCTATTAGGGGGGCTGCACTTTATCATGGAATTGATAGTATTGCACAAATGGCAAAGTCATTGTCTCTACTTTTTAGATATAGCATCAGCAATAACATGACAGTAACTGTAAGAGAAGAATTGGATAATCTTAATAATTATGTTACAATTCAAAATTTCAGGCATGATGATAAGTTTAATTTAGAAATTAACATTCCTGAAAAGGTTTATGAATATAAAATATTAAAGCTTATTCTTCAACCTATTGTTGAGAATTCTATTAAGCATGGACTTGAAATGAAGATGGGAAAGGGTAAAATCAGAGTATCCATTTTTGATTATGGAAGTCTTTTAAAGATAGAGGTTTCGGATAACGGAGAGCCTATTCATCCTGATAAAATAAAAGAGCTTAACAGGAGAATGGATGAGGGTAGTTCAATAAGAGAAAGTGGTGGAGAAAACACTTCAAATACAGGAATAGGACTCCAAAATGTTAATTCGAGAATAAAACTTTATTTTGGGAAGCAGTATGGAGTGAAGTTTTGTGAAGATTATCAAGGTGTCACTGTCGAAGTTATGCTTCCTGTGACATTGGATTAGGAATGTAAGGGGAGGATTAAGTGAAGGTAATTGTTGCAGATGATGAAAAATGGGTAAGAGCAGCCATAGTTAGAACGATTCCATTCGAAGCACTTGGACTTGAGCTGATTTGTGAGGCTTCAAATGGCATCGAGGCTTTAGAACTGTGTAAGCTGCACAAGCCTCAGATACTTGTCACTGATTTAAAAATGCCAGGTTTAACGGGACTTGAGCTCATAAAGGAGTTGAGTACCGAGTTACCGCAGATCAAGATAGTAATAATTAGTGGATATAGCGATTTTGAATATGCTAAAGAGGCAATGGCTTATGGTGTAAGGGACTATGTCTTGAAGCCAGTTGATGAGAAGGAAATCTATTCAGTATTAAGTAAATTAAGAGATAGTATAATAAGCGAAAAAAAAAATAGTGAAGAGAACATGATTATAAAAAACCAGTACTATAAAAGCCTTGATGTATTACAAGAGCAATTATTTAACAAGCTTGTTTTGCCAAATAATAGTACACTTGAGGAAGTCAAGGATAGTTGTCGACAGCTTGGAATAGATATGGGATATCCATATTTTACGGTCATAATATCTGTTCCAGAAAAAGTTAGGGTAAATAGTATTAAAGAAAATGATTATTATAATATTATTTTAAAAAGATCAATAAAAAGATATTTGAAAACATCATTTTGTATTAATCTGATCCGAATGGATGAAATAATTACGATTATAAATCATCAATACACAGACATACAAAATGATCTTATTAAGGCATTGAGGCTTTTTGGAATTATTGTTGAGAGACGTCTGGGACTGGTTTTGCACATGGGGGTTAGTACAAGTTCAAGGCAGATATTAAATCTTTATAGCCTTGCCAATCAAGCAAACCAAGCGATGAAGCAAAGATTTTACGATAATCAGGGTGTGGTGTATTTTTTCGGAAATCAAACGTTTGAGGATGGTTTGAAAATAAATATTTCTGAGTCAGATATAGATAAACATATTTTAAACTTAAAGACATCGAAAATTGATTCGATTGAAATTTATATCAAAGAACTCGGTTTAAAAATTAGGCATGGTTCAATGGTCAAACCTGATTCGGTTAAAGAGTTTTTTTGGGTGTTTTTACAGATGGTTGCTTCAAAATTATTAGAACAAAAAACCTTGATAGGAAAAGAAAGTGAAAGATTTTACTCAGGGTCTTTTAAAAAAATTATGTCATCAGAAACTCTTGAGATTTTGCTTGATAACACATATGATGTTATAAGGTTTATGTGTAAGTTTTATAATGACCAGTATGCAGAAGCAGATTATGATTTGATAGAAAAAGCAAAGAAATTTATTGAAAATAACTTTGACAAAAACCTCACACTTGAACAGGCTGCTAGATATGTTCATTTGAACCCAACATATTTTAGCGAGCTTTTTAAGAAAGAAACAGGTATGAGTTTTGTCGATCATAAAACAAATCTGCGAATGGAATATGCGAAAAAACTTTTGTCAACGACAAATCAAAGCATTGACAAGATAAGCTGGGTTTTAGGATACACTGATCCTAAATATTTTAGTAAGCTATTTAAAAAAAATACAGGATTTACGCCACAGTCATATAAGAAAAACAATAGTGCTTTGGAGTAAAATTTACCGTTGCCAAGCGGCAATACTACTAGGTGAGGAATTATTAAAAAACGATGGTGCTAGATGCGCCATCGTTTTTGACTTAAATTTCTAAGAAGATATTCTCTTTAAATAGTTTTTAAAGTCATCCTTAATATCATCTCTTTTCAAGGCAAACTCTATCGTAGCCTCCAAAAAACCTAACCTATGGCCAACATCATACCTCTTGCCGACGAAATCATATGCATATATAGCCTCTGAGTTGATCTGACTTTTTAATGCATCCGTAAGCTGGATTTCTCCGCCCTTTCCAGGTGTCATATTTTCCAGGTGCTCGAAAATATGAGGTGACAATATGTACCGTCCCAATATTGCTATATTTGATGGTGCATTTTCAAGATCTGGCTTTTCAACAAGGTCTTTAACTTTATAAACCCTGTCATCAACCTGCTTGCACCCAACAATGCCATACTTTGGAACATCCTCATTTGAAACAGGCTGAACCCCAAGAACGGTTGTTTTGTACTCATTGTACACATTTATCAATTGCTTGAGACAAGGAACCTCTGAATCAACAATATCATCTCCTAATAAAACTGCAAATGGCTCGTTTCCAATAAAGGATTTTGCACAATGTATTGCATGCCCAAGTCCTTTAGGTTCTTTTTGTCGTATGTAATGTATATCAACAAGGTTTGAAATATCCTTAACAAGATTGAGTAAATCTTCATTGCCTTTTTTTTGCAACTCAGCTTCAAGCTCGTAAGACTTGTCAAAATGGTCTTCTATAGCCCTTTTGTTTCGACCAGTCACAATAATAATATCTTCAATTCCAGATTCAATAGCTTCTTCAACTATGTATTGGATTGTAGGTTTGTCTACAATTGGAAGCATTTCTTTAGGTTGTGCTTTTGTAGCAGGTAAAAACCTTGTACCTAAACCTGCAGCAGGTATTATGGCTTTGCGTACTTTCAATATTAACACCTCTTCCTCAATTTTGAAAATAAGATTACTTTGTTTCCTGTATACTTTTTTTGTAGTTGATATAACTAAGAGCAAACCAAGATAAGCTCGCAATTAATGAACCTATCGCCACTAGCCATTTTGAAGACTCTTTTGTACTGATTGCGATATAAAAATAAATTATGGATCCTAACAGAAAACCTATACCAGCGATAAGGTTTGCTTTGTAACTAAATTTACTATCTTTAATCATTTTTAACCTCGATTAATATTGTATTTAATATAGCATTGATATTTATAAGCAATATATTTAATTTTAACTCAAAGAAATAAAAAATGCTATATTAATTTTTATTTCCAACTTACCATTTCCAAATAACTTCTCAGCCGTGAAAATTTATAAATTTGTATTTTTTTATGTATATTCTTCCTTTGCACGGTAACAATAAAATATGGAGGTGGAAATTGTGAATATTAAAAAGTTATTTCCAGAGAAAAAGTTGACAGGCAAAAAAATTAAAAGTTTTTTTGATAAAAAGATGTTCTATTTGGTGTTAGTTGTTTGCATTTGTGTCTTGGGTGGGACTGTATATTATTCATTAGGCACCAGTACGGAGAAGAGTCCAAATCTGGAATTGGACAAAAGTATTGAAGAAATGAACAATCCTGCATCAAGCATTGTCGGTAAGGAAGTAATTAATAAGTCAGTAGAATTAGTGGAAAGTAAAAAAGATATTGCAAAGCCGACCCCAATGACAACAGCGGGTCCAACTACAATTAGGCAGGAAAAGGAAAAGAGTAGTGCCAAAAAAACAAATGAAGAGCATCTGAGTAAAAATGTACCATCCAAAAGATCTTCAGAAGCTGAAGCAAATGCTGTAAGCTCAAATTTTGAAGCTGCAAAAGATCATAGTTTGATAATGCCAGTTTTTGGACAGGTTTGCGTTGAATTCTCAAAAGATAAGTTGGTTTTCTCAAAAACTTTAGAGGAATGGAGTACTCATTGTGGAATTGACATTGCTTGTGAAAAGGGAACTGCTGTAAAAGTGGTTGATGACGGATATGTTAGTAAAGTGGAAAATGATCCAAGATTAGGTGAAAAGATTACGGTTCAACACTCTAATGGATTAAAAACCGTTTATGCCAATCTAGCAAGCTGTGGAATGGTAGCTACAAACCAAAAGCTTATTGAAGGAGACATAATCGGGTGTACGGGCAGTACAGCAATTTTTGAATCAGCAGAACAACCGCACTTACACTTCGAGGTGTTAAGGAACAATAAACCCGTAGATCCAACAATTTACTTACCTAAGGAATAAGGAGATTTTAATAAGGGCTGCCCTGTGCAAAATATTATTTGATTTGATAATTGCATTGCAGCCCTTTAAACGTTATGATTTATTCTGATACTTTGACTTTGTTGCCTGACCGCCTCGTATATGTCTTTCAGCTTTATTATCTTCAAGTATTATTCTCACTTCATTTGCAAGATTATTATTAACCATTAAGAGTCTTTCGGTAACATCTTTGTGAACTGTACTTTTGCTTATTCCAAATTTTTTTGCAGCAGCTCTTACAGTAGTTTTTTTTTCAATAATAAAGTTTGCAAGGTCTATTGCTCTTTCTTCTATGTATTCTTTCAATCGAGTGTCCCCCCTTACTAAATAGGTTATCGCTCTAGTTGATAAAAGCTTAAAACTTTAAATTTTATCAAGGTTTTGATAATCCTATGGTATATTTATGCAATTAATAAGAGACATATGAAAATAATTTCATAAAACATAATTTTTACTTAAGAATATATATTGCATTATTAAAATAGTGTGATAATATTATTATGGAAAAGGTGGTAGTTATTTTTTTTGAAAGGGAGATGCATTTTGTTAGGTTTTGGTCAAGATATCGGAATAGACCTTGGAACAGCTACTGTTCTGGTTTATATAAAAGGCAAGGGCATCGTGCTTAGGGAACCTTCGGTCGTAGCTATAGATAAAAATACAAATAAACTTCTTGCAGTTGGTGAAGAAGCTAGAAAAATGCTCGGAAGAACTCCTGGAAACATAGTTGCGATAAGACCTTTAAGAGAAGGTGTAATATCTGATTATGATATTACTGAGAGAATGTTAAAATACTTTATTAATAAAGTAAGCGGAAATAAAGCATTTAAACTTTTTAAGCCAAGGATAATGGTTTGTGTACCAAGTGGTGTAACTGAGGTTGAAAAAAGAGCAGTTATTGATGCAGCTATACAAGCTGGAGCTAGAAAGACGTATCTTATTGAAGAACCGATCGCAGCGGCAATTGGTGCAGGTATCGATATTGCTAAAGCTTGTGGAAGTATGGTTGTTGATATCGGCGGTGGAACCACTGATATCGCTGTAATATCACTTGGAGGAACGGTTGTTAGTACTTCCATAAAAATTGCTGGAGATAAGTTCGATGAAGCAATTGTTAGATATATGCGTAAAAAACATAATATAATGATTGGTGAGCGTACAGCAGAGGAGTTGAAAATAAATATAGGTACTGTATACCCTAGAGTTCAGGAAGTTACTATGGACATTAGGGGAAGAAACCTTATATCAGGTTTACCTAAGACAATAACAATTGCATCCACAGAGGTAATGGAAGCACTTGAAGAACCTATATCAAGCGTTGTGGAAGCTGTGCACTCTGTTCTCGAAAAGACTCCGCCCGAGCTTGCTTCTGATATAAGTGACAGAGGTATTGTAATGACTGGAGGAGGTAGTCTTATTTATGGTCTTGATAAGCTGCTCCAGGAAAAAACAGGTATAAATGTTTTGATAGCAGATGATTCTATATCTTGTGTTGCACTAGGAACAGGTAAGGCATTAGATAACATTGAGGCTATTGAGCAAAGCAATATTGCAGAGAGCCGTGGATTAAAGAGATAAAAATTGATAAATAATAAAAATGTACTTGCACATAGTAGAATTTTGTGGTAAAATATCACTTGTCTCTTTGAGTGCAATTTAATTGAGCTGAATTATGAGAATCTAAAGTTTATATAAAAGATAATTTGAAAGAAGGTGAATGTAATGAGAGAAGGAATTCATCCAAACTATGCAGAGGTTGAAGTAAAATGTGCATGTGGTGAGACTTTTAAAACAGGTTCAACAAAGAAAAGTCTTCATGTTGATATATGTTCAAAATGTCATCCATTTTACACTGGAAAGCAAAAGCTTATTGATACAGGTGGACGCGTAGAGAAGTTTAACAAGAAATTCGGTATTGCTAACAAGGGTTAATTTATAATTGAAAAAGTGTTATAAACGTGGTAAACTAAGGCTGATATTATTATTATCAGCCTTTAATTTTTTTATTCAATATCGGAGGTAAAAATGAAAAAAACTAGCATTGGTGGAGAAGCTCTCATTGAGGGAGTTATGATGAGAGGACCAGAGGATATTGCAATAGCAATAAGAAAATCCGATGGAGAAATAATTATAGACAAGAAGCCTTCGAAGACATTGGCGAAAAGATTTAAAATATTCAAAGTACCTATAATAAGAGGTGCTGTGGGAATGTTTGAGTCAATGGTTATCGGAATGAAGGCTCTTATGTTTTCTGCGGAGTTTGTTGATGTTGATGAGGATTCGAAAGATGCAAAGCCATCAAAAGTGGATGCGTTTTTTGAAAAAGTATTTGGTGACAAGCTAATGGATGCTGCTATTTATTTTTCAGTAATAGTGTCACTGATTTTTGTTGTTGGTTTGTTTATGCTGCTTCCAAACTTTTTGGCGGGATTGATTCATTTTAATAAAGAGACTACATCAGGAGTAATTTACTACAATCTTTTTGAGGGAGTAATAAGAATAGCACTTTTTGTCGGCTATATTGCTCTGATTTCAAACATGAAGGACATAAGAAGAGTATTCGAGTATCATGGAGCAGAGCATAAAACGATTCATTGCTATGAGAGCGGTGATGAGCTTACTGTAGAGAATGTTAAGAAGTTTACTACAAGGCATCCAAGATGTGGGACTGCATTTATGTTTGTTGTAATGATTGTTAGTATTATAGTTTTTTCTCTTACAGGATGGGGAACCTTGTTATGGAGGATACTTTCTAGAATATTACTGGTTCCTTTAGTTGCAGGTTTGTCATATGAATTTATAAAGTTTGCAGGTAGAAGCGACTCAATGCTAACAAGTATTATTAGTGCTCCAGGTCTTGCTCTTCAAAAGTTTACTACTAGAGAGCCTGATGATCAACAAATTGAGGTTGCTATAGCTGCACTTAAAAACGTTATAGTTGAGGACAAAGATGCTGACAAATGGTAATGCGAATAGAAATCGCAACACAATAAAGGATGTTCTGGATAAAGGAATATTAATGCTAAAAAAAGCTAATAATGAAGCCCCAGTGATTGATGCTGGGGCTCTGCTTTGCAACCTTTTAAAAAAAGATAAGGCATACATTTACGCTTTTGGAGAGCAAGAAATAAGCACAGAACAAAGTGAAGTTTATTTTCAAAACATAATAAAAAGAATTTCTGGGTTTCCTCTTCAATATCTAACAGGTCATCAAGAGTTCATGTCTCTTGATTTTTTAGTATCGGAGGATGTATTGATTCCAAGGCAGGATACGGAAATACTTGTAGAGAAAGCGATAGAATTGGCAAAAATGAAAGGCAATGATCAAATTAGAATACTTGATATTGGGACAGGATCTGGATGTATAGCAATAAGTTTGGCATATTACATCCCTAATTCTCTAATTTATGCATTGGATATGTCTGGTAAAGCGTTAATGGTAGCGAAGAATAATGCTGAAAAAAATGGTGTAGTAACAAAGATTGTGTTTATTGAGCATGATATACTTAATTTAGACCTAAATGATTCTTTCTTTCAAGATGGTTTTGATATAGTAGTATCAAATCCGCCATATATTCCTTCTGAAGAAATTAAGACTCTTCAGATTGAAGTCAGGGATTATGAGCCACTGTCTGCATTAGACGGTGGTGAGGATGGCTTGGATTTTTATAAAAGTATTGTTGACTTGGGAAAAGAAATACTTAAGCCAAGTGGTTTGTTGATGTTTGAAGTGGGTTATAATCAAGCGGATGATGTTGTAAGACTTATGAAAGAAAAATATACTGAGATTCAAACAGTTAAGGATCTTAGTGGTATCGATAGAGTTGTAGTTGGCAAAGGATAGTATAAAATCTTAGAGTATTGAGGACAGTCCAATTTTAAGAGTAATTGATTCACAAATTTAAGGAGGTAATGTATGGAAATAAAAGTTATGAAAAACATAATGCATGCAAACCAACAAATTGCACAAGAGAATAGAAGTATGTTCTCCATGCGTGGAATTACTGTTGTCAATATTATGGCCTCGCCTGGAGCAGGAAAGACAAGTACAATATTAAAAATGATTGACGAGTTGAAAGTTCATACAGATATTAGTGTAATTGAGGGTGATATTGCGTCTAGCATCGATGCACAAAAGATCGAGGAGATAGGCATTTCCGTAGTTCAGATAAATACAGGGGGTGGATGTCATTTAGATGCTAACATGATAAAGACAGTTATACCTGATTTAAATGTAAAAGATAAATCCATAATTTTTGTGGAGAATGTGGGAAATTTGGTTTGCCCATCATCCTTTGACCTTGGAGAAAGTATAAAAATGGTAATTGCAAGTGTGCCAGAAGGGCATGACAAACCATTCAAGTATACTTCAATGTTTGAGGCTGCTGATGTTATAGTTTTAAACAAAACAGATCTTATTCCATATATTGATTTTGATATGAATGAATTCATGAAGGGAGTAAGAGTGTTAAGTGAAAAAGCAGAAGTATTTCCAATTTCATGCCGTACAGGTGAGGGAATCAAAGACCTTGCGGCATGGCTTGTAAAAAAACATTTGAATATTTGAATACTTCATGAATAATTATTTATAGAAATATTTTTATATGAACACACCAAAAATAAATTAAGTTACGTATATATATATTGTAAGTAATGAGCCGAGTATTCTTGTGATTAAAGAGAATGTTTGGTAGCTTGATACAATATACTAGTGTTACCCTTTCAATACCCTTTGCGTCCAAGCTTAGGGTTATTTTTTTACAGTATGTAATTTTTTTATGTTGTATATATTAAACAGGTAAAGAAATTACGTGTAAATATTTTGTGAATTATGATATATTTTTAAGTGAATTACCAAAGTGTTCTTGAGATTAAACAAGAACATTTTGTCCATTTCAATACACTTAAACTAGTGTTACCCTTTCAACGCCCTTTTGCATTCGATGCTTAAGGGTTTATTTTTTGATTTGGAGTAAAAGATAAAGTAAAAAATATGTAAATATTTTATGTTTGTTAGATTTAATTAGTAAAGAAATTACGTGTAAATGTTTTTTTAATTATGATATATTGAGAATATATTAAAAATTTTTATAGAGAGAGGGGAGCGGAAATGAAAAAAAAATTGATAGTAATCTTATTGATTGTGACTTGTTTTATCAGCGTGTTTGCAGTAAACATATTTGCGGCAACCAAGACTGTTACATCAAATGATACGGGCACATTCGAAGGTTACGATTATGAGTACTGGAAAGATAATGGGACAGGAACCATGATTCTTACAGGTGGTAGTACATTCACTTGTTCGTGGAGTAATATAAATAATATATTATTCCGCACAGGTAAGAAACTTGGTTCAACCAAGGCGTGGCAGGATTATGGAGGAATATCACTTGATTATACCTGCAACTACCAACCAAACGGAAATTCATATATGGCTGTCTATGGTTGGACGAAAGACCCGCTTGTAGAATATTACATCATAGATAGCTATGGCACTTGGAAGCCACCAGGAAGTAATGTACCATTAAAGGGAGAAATTACTGTTGATGGTCGTACATACGAGGTATATGCAAATTCCAGAACTGGACCTTCTATCGTTGGTGATACAACGTTCCAGCAATATTGGAGCATATGCAAATCAAAAAGAACAAGCGGAAAGATAACAGTAAGTGACCATTTTAAAGCTTGGGAAGGTCTTGGAATGAAGATGGGGAAAATGCATGAGGTTTCCATGGTAGTTGAAGGATATCAAAGCAGCGGTAAAGCTGAGATGACTAAAATGGATCTTACATTTGGTAGTGTTCCATCACCTTCAAACAATCCATCACCTTCAGTTTCAAAAAATCCATCGCCAACCCCTTCAAGCACAACTAAAATAAGTGCATTTGAAACAATTGAAGCAGAAAACTATAATGATACCAATTCAACAACTATAGAAACTATCGGTACAGGTAGTGGAAATGGTGTAGGCTATATCGAAAATGGAAACACTCTTTTATTTAGAAATGTTGACTTTGGTAGTGGAGCAGATTCGTTTAAAGTACGTGTTGCGGGTTCAAGCAACACCAATATTGAGTTAAGGTTAGGAAGTTCAACGGGTACCCTCATTGGTACAATGTCTGTATCTCCAACTGGGGACTGGGACACATATGAAGAACAAACATGTAGTGTTAGTAACGCTACAGGAGTAAAAGATTTGTATCTTGTATTCTCAGGACCAGCTAACGTTGACTGGTTTACATTTGAAGGAGGAGTACCAGCACCTTCAGAAAGTCCATCAAACCAAAGTGAGTTACAAAGGTCAGACTTAAATAGTGATGGTGTTATTAACATGCAAGATGTTATCCTTCTTGCTACCAAATTCAGCACAGTATCTGGAGATGGAAAGTATGTTGCTAAATATGATGTAAATAATGATGGATCAATAAACATGCTAGACGTTGTTATTATAGCGATATATTTTAATAAAACAGTAACTTATGAACAGTCATATACTCCTACAACGAAGCCAACAGCAACAACGAAACCATCAGCTACTGCATCATCAAATCCGAATGCAAAGCTCTTAGCTCTTACATTCGATGATGGGCCAGATAATACACTAACAGCAAAAGTGCTAGACAAACTTGATAAATATAAGGTTCCTGCAACATTTATGATGATTGGTCAAAAAGTAAATGGTGGCACATCTTCTGTAATTAAGAGAATTGTTGATTCAGGTCATGAAATAGGAAATCACTCATGGGGATATGATAGCATGGGTAGCATGTCAGCGTCGGCAATAAAGGATTCAATAAGTAAAACAAACGCGGCTATCCAACAGTATGCAGGTGTAACACCAAAGTTTTTCCGTGCACCTAATCTAGTCTACAGCCCAACTCTTTATGATGCAGTTGATCTAACATTCGTACAAGGGATTACTTGTAATGATTGGAGCTCATCTACATCTGCTGAGCAAAGAGCAAATGATATTATAGCTGGAGCTAAAGATGGTACAATAATACTTATGCATGATGTTCAAGCATTGCCGCATCCAACACCTGAAGCCCTCGATATATTGATACCTAAGCTTCAGAGCCAAGGGTATGAATTTGTAACTTTGAGTGAGCTGTTTAGAAGAAAAGGAGTAACATTAAGTGCAAATGATGGTGTTGCTCACACTACATTACCTAACTAAGGAATGGTTTCGGAAAACATAAGATTCAAGATCGATACTTATTTCCTTCCTACATTTAGAATCTACAGAGTGATAAATATTACTCTGTAGATTTTTTTAGATTTTTGAAATAAAAAACAACCTCAATACATTTTTTGTATCTGAGGTTGTTTGAAATAATGTTCCCGGCGGGAGTCGAACCCACGGCCTTTCGCTTAGGAGGCGAACGCTCTATCCGTCTGAGCTACGGAAACTAATTAACATGCTCTAATAGTATACTAGAATATTTAATATTTTTCAATAGAAAAATACAGAAAAGTGGAATTTCTATATTTTTCTATTCACAATCTTTTCACCATTTATTATTCTTCGCGATCCGAGGAGCTATTCTTACCGACAAGAGCTTTAAGAAAAAGCCCTGCTCCAGCAGCAGTCATTCCGAACATAATTAATCCCTGATAAAGCGTTGTTGGCTTGAAATACATGCGCAAGCCCATGATAATTCCTAATACTATTGTAACCAATCCAAGAATGGTAAGAAGCCATCCTAGCCAAGATTTTCCGTTGAAGAAAAGAATGCCAATACCTAATAAAAGAGGTATAATGATTACACCAGTTGGAGGGGTGAAACCTATTATTTCAACAAGAGAAAAGCCAGAAGATATAACAGTGTTTTGGAAAATCAAAAACAGACCACCAGCCATAAGCGCCATACCAACAAGAAAGTATACAAAGCTTCTGCCAGCATTCCGCAAATCATCTTGTTCTTGACGAAAATTTTTTAAGAAGTTCCTTTTTCTAGGTTTGTCTTCGTAATCATTATTTGCCAAAGAAATCAGCTCCTTTTGATTTTGATTCTATTTCTTAATATTAATATACTAAAATACTGGATAAATGTAAAATAATTATTTATTATTATGTCATGCTATACTTTGTAAAAACAAAAACCTCACAATCATATCTGTGAGGTTTTTGTTTGGAGCTGGCGGACGGAATCGAACCCCCGACCTGCTGATTACAAGTCAGCTGCTCTACCTGCTGAGCTACGCCAGCACATATAATATTAATATGTGTGATAAATTTAATTGGTGGGCACTGACGGGATCGAACCGCCGACCCCCTGCTTGTAAGGCAGGTGCTCCCCCAGCTGAGCTAAGCGCCCATTAAACTTACCGTGCAAAAAGTATTATAATACTATTCAAAACATAAGTCAACAACTTTTATAAAAAAATCTCGAAAAATTTTTAGGAAATTATTTCTATGTCATAAGCGGAATACTTCTATCTTCTTGCGATAGGGGTTGGCAGTATGATATAATGGGTAACACATGGAAGTGATTTGTGCTTGCTTAGTAAATTATGGCTCCTATAATTTCTAACGACAGGTTACAGAGGACAATTAATATTCAAAATCACTTTGTGATTATGTTTGTAATAAGGGGAGTAAATATGCTATTTGAGTCATATAAGTCAATACTTTATTCGGATACTCTTGTTCCGGATATATTTATAAATGAATACTTACCTTCAATGGATGGAGACTGCGTTAAAATCTTTATACATTGTTTGTTTTTAAGTAAGTATAACAAGTACGCAACAGCGAAGGACTTATCAAAAAAGCTTGCTATTGAGCTTAGTAAGGTAAAGGATTCATTAATATTTCTTGAGAGTATAGGAGTAATCTCAAGAAAAGAAAACAGCAGTAGTATAATTCTTAATGATCTAAAAGAAAGAGAGATAAAGAAGATATACAGGCTCAAGACTACATCAACGCCAGAAGAAGCTATTTTGAGTACTGAAAGAAATAAAAAGCGTAATGCTACCATTACTGCAATTAACAATAAGTTTTTCCAAGGGATTATGCCTCCTTCTTGGTATACGGATTTGGATTCGTGGTTTGATAAGTATAACTTTGAAGAAGATGTAATGTTTGCTCTTTTCCAATATTGCTATGAACATAATGGCCTTTCAAAAAACTACATAATTAAAGTTGCGGATAGCTGGCATAGTAAAAAAGTAAGGAACTCAATTGATCTTGATAATTACTCAATGCAGTATGAAAAGTTTAAAAGCATTAGAGGGAAGATTGTTAAGAAGCTTGGACTTAACAGAAACCTTACTGAGTATGAAAATGAGTATATTCAAAAATGGGTGGAAGAATATAAATATGATTTCGAAATAATTGAAATTGCACTAAAGAAGACCCCAAAGAAAACCAATCCAAGTTTTGAGTACCTGAATGCAATTATTCGTGAATGGCATGAAAACAACCTAAAAACAAAAGAAGAGATTTCTTCCTTTGATAATGTAAGAAAGCTTGAAACGAAAAAATATAAGGTTTCTGAGGTGCCACAGCATACGAATTTCAATCAAAGAAAGTATGATAAAGAGTATTTTGAAAATCTTTATGAAGAATTTTAAGGGCTGAACCTTATTAAGGGAGTGCGTGATGAGCCAGAGCATACATGATATTATAAAAAATTATTATGATAAGAATAAGCAAAGAGCGTTTGAGACCTTGCAGGAAAGGAAAAATGAACTTTACTTAAAGGTACCAAGAATTATGGAAATTGATGATGATATAAATCAATTGGGTATCGAATATAATAAAAAAATATTGATGTCGGAAGTTAGGTCAGATGCTCCGTATAATGAAATGTCTATTAAAATAGATATGTTAAAGAAGGAAAGAATGCAGTTAATTGTTGCACATGGTTATCCAATGAACTTCCTTGAGGATATCTACACCTGTCCGATATGTAAGGATATGGGGTTCGTTGGAGAAGACAATACTTTTGAAAGATGTACATGCTATAAACAATTGTTAATAAAGTACAGCTATGAGAGCTCTAATATGAAACTTACTGAGACAGACAATTTTTCTACTTTTGATGAAAAATACTATCCTTCTGATTGTGATGAAGATAAATATGGTATCAAAAAGTCGCCAAGAGAAAATATTTTAGATATAAGGGAAAAATGTATGACGTTCATTGATAATTTTGATTGTACTGATGAAAAGAATTTATTTTTCTGCGGACCTACAGGGATTGGAAAGACTTTTCTTGCTAGCTGTATTGCAGCAGAGCTTCTAAAGCGAAATAGAACAGTACTCTATCAGACGGCGCCTGTTTTATTTGACTTGATTAGTAAGAATAAACTTCGTTCTTTTAAGGATGAGGATTATGAGGATTCTGTCATAAAAAACATCATGGATGTTGAGTTGTTGATAATAGATGACCTTGGGACTGAGTCTCAAACTGCATCTAGATATGCTGAGTTATTAAATATTTTAAATATAAGACAGCTTAATGACTTGTCCCGGCCATGTAAAATCATAATATCAACCAATATTGAAGCAAATAAGCTATATGAGTATTATACCGAGAGGATTGCATCTCGTATAATAGGAAACTTTGCTTTGATAAGGTTTGCAGGTGTTGATATAAGGCGAATTAAAAAAAGCATCGCATCAAAACCCTAGAAACCTTAAGATATTATCAAGCCCATCTATATGAATACCTTTTAAGGAAATACCTTGTATTATATAAATAAGTCCCATAATAGTAACTCCAGGTGCCAACCAGATCAGCCCGCGTTTTTTATCTTGAGTGGGTTCTATTGCCATTGTAGGGACTGTTTTTTTCGTATTCTTTATGAAGGCGTAAAATAACGCGATTAAAGCAGATATACATCCAATAAATAGTACCGACCAAAATATAATTATAATTATGAGTTGTTCCTTTGGTAAGGTAGAAAGCATATTGAGGCTGTCATTTGAATTTAGTATTTCACTAGATTGACCTAAATTGGTCTTATGAGTAAGCTTTGTAAGCTGACTGCCAATAAATGAAACAAAAACTGCCAAAGAGTTATTTGTGAAATGAGCGAACATTCCTCCAAAAATCGAGTTGGTTCTATATACTATTATACCTATTATTATTCCAAGTAGAGTTGTTCCAAGGAATTTTTGAAAGTCATGATGCATTAATCCAAAAAGTACTGATGTTAGGATAATTGATTTCATTGCACCCATTTTTTCAAAGCTTTTTTGAATTACACCCCTAAATAAGATTTCTTCACAAAGAGCGGCTGACATACCAATAACTACCAATCCCTTTAATAGAGTAACTGCATCAGGAATTTGAATTGCAGGTAAGTCAGTTTTACCAAATATGAATTTTATAACATACATATTTGCAAGGTTAAGAGTACCAACTGCAGGGATTGAAAATACCATTATTCCAAATATAATAAGTAAGTTTAAAATACTAATCTTGTTTAGTCGAAGTGTCTTTTTAAAATCCAGTTTCAGTATTGCCAGAAATAAAAGAGGTGGTATCATAATCATGACTATTTCGCCAGCTAAAGCTTTTATGTAATAGTCTACTTTTATCATTGGGATAAAACCACTCAGTACAATAAATAAAATAAGGGTAATTGAAAATAAAATACTAGCCTGTTTGATGGTAGGTAGTTTAGAAGTTTCGCTTAATGATGGCTGATTGGCAATGATGCCTGTATCTTCTGACTTATTCAAACCATTTTGATCCATAATATCTCCTCCAATATTTGATAAATTTCATATTATTTATAATACATCCAGTATTGAAAATATGCAAGAAAATAAGAATATAATGGAGGCTGTAGTAAAAAACCAGGAGAAAGCATGGCAATATAAAGAAGAATTCAGAACTCAGAATTCAGGATTCGGAATATTTCACTAGCGTTTTAGATTCTGAATTCTGAATTCTATGGTTCTAAATTTTTGCAACTATGATGCTGTATGAGCTTGGTCATAAGGTTAGAATTCCATTTGGGGTATCAATAATCATAAGAATATTTTCTTCCTTACCAGTCTGTGAATTTATATAAAATAAGAAATCCTTGTTATTTAGGGTCCCTTTAAACTCGTAAGTAAATAGCTCGGTTTTATAATCTGTAGGTATGATTGCTAATCCTGAAGATAATATCTTTACTTTGCTGCTAATAAGCGATCGTGCTTGTTTTTCGTCAATTTTAGGGGCAGGGATGTTTCTTTGAGTATGTGAATATAAGTATCCCTTACTTTCGATTCCAATGACTTCTCCAGTATCTAAAGCAATTTTTAATTTGATTAAATCTGGATAAACAACCATATTATCCTGCTTATAAGCATAATTGATGGTGGCTGAGTTGTCCTCTTTAATATAATAGGTATCAATCATATTAGGATAACCATGTTTTGATAAAAATTCTCTTCCAATTTTCTTTGCTTCATCAACCTTAATCTTTGTAGAGACTGAAGGTCTATTAAATAGCATCCAGAAGATATGGCCGCCCTTTTGAGTTAAATCAATAATAGCATTTTGATCTTCGGGCATGTTATTAAATGTTACTTTAAATTCATATGTTTTAATAGAATTTTTATTGCTTTTTAAATGTTCTACTTTTTTAATTCTATTCTTACCAAAAATATCTACTACTTTTTGCTTTGCCTGATCTTGGCTTATTTCATTTCCAGTGATTCCTTTAGGCTCTGCTTTAGAAATATGATCGGAAAATGGTCCATCATATATCAATGTAGGATAGCCTTGAAATGTCTTGTCGATATTCTCAAATTCTTTTTTTGGCAAGTTGGTAGAAGCTTTTTTAAATATGGGTGTTCCTTTGGATGATAACTCTCCCCATTTTAATCTACCAATTGAAAGCTCATTCTGTAGCGTATTGAGACTTTGCTCAAGAGCTGTTGCATAACCATGAAGCTGTTCAATCATTTTATACTGTGTATCGTTAAGTGGTTTACCCTGAGTGCTCTGATTGCTGAGAGAGTACGAGAAATCACCTATTTGTGTCAAAAACTTTGATGTGCTTGCAAGAACATTAGAAGAAACGGGTAATTGACCAAGGTTGGTTTGTGCAAGGTTTGCCTGCCTCCATGCCTCTTGGAGGGTTACAGCGGTTTTATCCGATGAAGATGTTAACATTGCTTTAATAAGTAAAACCTCTACATTTTTTACGTATCCAGACATATCGTAAAAGGCTCTATTGTACTGATTATCTAACTCTTGTCTTAAGTTGGCTGCATGTTTGTATTGATAAATACCCCAAATAGAAATTGCAACAATTATTACAACCACGATACTGTACATTTTTCTGTCTGATAATCTGCGCTTAAAATCAAGTAATTTATCACGTATACTCAAAAAATCACTCATCTCCTTAATATTAATATACTCAATATATATTTTCCGTATAAAATCAAAATATATTCATACCATAGTAAATTCACAAGAATACGGTGAAAATTGTAAGAAAATCTTGATTTACTAATTGTTTTGATGAATTGCATATGGGACTATTTATTAAAAAATAAACTTTTTATAAACAAACGTAAATCATGATTGACTTGTTTGCATTGCTTATATATAATTAATGTAAATCCAGTTTTGATCCATCGATTGAATTGGATTTAAAAGTAAACATACAAAAATTACAGTTACAGTTTTATCGATTAACAGTTTCGTTTTAATGCAACGGGTACGAAATAGAGAGAAAAATGCATTATCCTCCAAATTAGAGCAGCTTTAGCTGCTCTGTTTTTTTGATGTCTAGGAAGTTATGGTGCCCATAATTTCTAACGACAGGTTACAGAGGACACAAAAGCCGCTTCGCGGTTTAGTTTATTTGTCTGTATAAATTTTTCCATTTTGTAAAAAATAATATCATTAAGCTTATGAAAAAGGTTAGTGATAAGATGAATATATTAATACTTACAGTGTCTGCAGGTGCAGGACATATTAAAGCTGCCGAAGCTATTAGAGATAGAATGATGAAAAAATATCCAAATGCAAAAATCATGGTTGTTGATACATATAAATATGTTAATCCACTTGTGGATAAACTTGTGGTAGGTAGTTATTTGAAGACAGTCAGGAATGTGCCTAGTTTTTATGGGAAGCTATATGCATTATCTGAACAAAGAGAGAGCAAGTATAATTTTGGAGGGGCGTTAAATAGAATTCTTGCAGTAAGGTTAAGAAAGCTTATAAAGGACTTTAAGCCTTCATTAATAGCCTGTACGAATTTTATACCTTTGCAAATTCTCTCGAATATGCATAGAAAAGGAGGTCTTGATGTTCCAACGGTCTCAATAATAACCGATTTTACAACGCATGCTTATTGGCTTCATGAGTATGTTTCAGCTTATGTTGTAGCACATGACTTAATAAAATATGAGCTTATTAAAAAGGGGATTTCTGAAAAAATAATTCATCCCTTGGGAATACCTGTATCCGACATGTTTGAAAATAAAAAAAGTAAAAGTTCACTTTTAAAGGAATTCAAGCTAGAAGATAAAAAGACAATATTAATCATGGGAGGAAGCCTAGGTTTTGGTGACATACAAAATAATTTTGTTTCTTTATTAAACTATCCTGGAGACATTCAGATCATTGTAATAGCTGGAACAAATTACAAGTTAATGCATCGGCTGACAAAATATTCGCAGGGTTCACTCAAGAAGGTAAAAATTGTTGGATATACAGATAGAGTCTCAGATTATATGGAAGTATCTGATGTAATAATTACAAAGCCAGGAGGTATGACAGTATCAGAAGCTCTTATTAAGGAACTTCCAATACTTATTATTTCTCCAATCCCAGGTCAAGAGGAAAGAAATGCAAGGTTTTTGACAAACATGGGTGCCGCAGCAAGAATAATGGATGATGATGATGCAGATAATATTTTATATCAAATTATAGACAACCCTGCAAGGATAAAGCAAATGAAGGAAACGGCCAGATTTTTAGCAAAGCCTTCCGCGGCCGAAAAAATTGCAGGGCTTTTGGGAAAAATATCAGTTGAAGCAAGTGAGGACACGATGACACTTGCATTTAAAAGAGTTGTACAAAATAAACATCAAGATATACTTTGCTAGGTATTCTAATTTAGGTGATTCCTAATTCATGAATTATCATCCTTGTCGGTTCTAGCTCAGTGTCAAATTTAACTGTTATCCTTCTGTATTTTGATTTGATAATAGGCTTAGTATTTGAAAGGATTTTATTTATTAGAACTAAAAACTCTTTTATATTGTTTGCGATTACATACTTTTTATCTTCATCACTTCCAAAGTTTATCACTTGACCAAAAACTCCATCTGTATCAGGATCAAGATCAATTCCTATATGGTTGCCGTTTAAATCGTGAGAAAACGGTATCCATTTTCTGTTTGCATAGGCTTTTTTTATTGCACCCTCGGGATACGACTCAGAGCTTGATTCAACAGACTTCATAAATTTCTTGTCACGTATTATATAGAGCCAGTCTGTCCAATTTAAAAACAGCTCATTCAATGGTAGAAATCTTAAACCAAGTATACTACCTTGAAGGTTTTCCATATCCCCATTGTTACAATAGTACCATTCCTTTAGTTCATCAGGAAGGGTTAGACCCATTTTTTCTTCAATTGGACTGAAATCATCAGGTGTTGCAGAGGGATTCAAATTGGAAGTATAGTTTGGGTAGAGCTCATCATAAGTCTTTAAAATATTGCTCCAAAGCACTTTGATGATTTGGTCGTTATATTCAGTCATTTAATCCTCCTGTGTAAAGTATTTAACGATTCTGATTATCTCATATAATTTTATTTTTTACAATAAAGTCATTCCAAATAAATAACTGGTCAACTGGCGATTTTAAAAATATTGATTTTAGTACCTTTCACAATTAAAAATTGTAAAAGGAAATTTTTGAAATCGCCTAATACAAAAGCTTATCTCTAGTCATAATTAAGATTTTTTATGAAATTTTGGACAAAATAGAGAGTATCATAGCTTTCGTATTCTATTCTAAGCCCATATTCATTAAAATAAGAATGACTTACATTTCTTAAAATAATACCTTTCAGAAAAACCATTTTTTGTTGAAGGTAAAGATCAATTTGCAATACATCGTTAATATGGAAGCTTTCTTTACAATAGATCTTAATTCCAAAATGGCTAAGGTCCTTAACTACAGCAATGTATTTTTTGTCCTTGCCCTTCAACCTAACATCGGCGTACAAAGATACTGGGTGCCGTTCGTGTAGACGCATCTCAGAGCCAGGTTCTATTGAATCAATTTTTAGAGTAATTGAATTTGATTTTGAATTTATGCTAGTTACATTACACCCAATATTGATTACTGCCTCGCCTTCTTTTATAACAATAACAACAGGGTCTCCTTCAAGGAAATTCATTGTTGAATATTGTTTGATTAGTTGTAGGGTTATGCTAGAGTCGCTTGCATCTACAATTTCACATTTAAATGGACGAACAGCTGAATAGTGGTTTATTAATGCTATTTTCTCGTTTTTAAACTCCATTTTATCACCCCATACAAAGCTATAAACAATATATATTAAATATTTCGTAATTTTTGATAAAAAACATTATATGAAATTTTTTAATTAAAATATTCTTTTGATTCCTACAAGACGCTTTTGAAAATAATTTTCATTGTAATCATTCAAATTGACTTGGCCTTTTGATTTGCTGGCAAATATGAATTGACCCTTGCCAACAAATATGCCTACTTCTGATATATTTTTCAAATCTTCAGATGAACTGAAAAAGATGAGGTCGCCTGGAAGTAATGATTTCTTATCAATAGGATTTCCGCATTTATATTGCTGCTCGGGGCTTCTGGGTATTTCTACTCCATTTATTTTGCTGCAAATATAAGCAAGACCAGCGCTGTCAATTCCATCTCTGCAGCTTGTGCCACCAGATATGTAAATTGTTCCAACGAATTTCATTGCTGTAGCTACAAAGTCGTTGGCGGTTGTTTTTGTAATTTTCTTGTTAACAGGCAAATGAATTGTACCACTTTCGCTTATCCAACCAGTTTTGTCATCTGGCAAGGCAATTTCATACCATGAGTTAGAGCTGTTTATTGGATAGAACTCTGTACCCATTACGGCTTCCTTTACAAAAGAACCTGCTTTAGGTTGAGTTAATATCTTTAGCTTTTTGACAGTTACAATGATTCTTGTATCAGAATTGCTTTTTTTTACGGAATCGCAATCATAGGACAAGTATCTTGATTTAAGCCAGCCTTCAGTTCCATCAATGGTATTTACCTTTGTCCATGTTTTGTTCTTCTCAACTATAATAACAGGTTGATTGTATAATGCTTGAGTTAGCCTGTCAGATTGTACTTTGGGTTCTTTAAATATATCAACAACTGATTCAGTTATAACACCAATGTTGTCATAATTAGTGATGTTTTCGAAAGCGTTACTGATACCAGGCACCACGTTTATAGATGTTTGGTCTTTGTTTGTAGAACTACAAGATGTAAAAAAACATAGAAAGACTAATATATTTATAATAAGTATTTTTTTATGCATAACTTCTCCTTGGCATCTCATGTTAAGATAAAATCAATTTTTGGAATCACCCTAACTCGATAATATTAATAGTATTTATATTACATACATTTTTTATTACTTCAACTTCTCTATCCTTACATGTAAAAAGTATAATCTGTCTTTGCTCTGATAGCTCCCATAAAAGTTTTGTTGTTTCTATAGTTCGCTGTGAATCATACTGCGAAAACACTTCATCAAGTATTAACGGTAGGCTTTCACCATATTTTGTAAGCATGTCAGATGCTGCAAGTCTCAATGCAAAATAAAGCTGGTCCACAGTACCATTGCTCAGAAGCTTACCAGGGATTATCTGATTGAGATCAGGAGCTAAAACCTTTATGGTAAAATTCTCATCCATTAACATTCTATCATATTTATTGCCAGAAATCTTGCTTAAATAATAACCTGCATTCTTATTTAACAAAGGAACATAGTCCCTTTGAATTTCCAAGCTTGCTTCCGATAAGGTAGCAAGTGCTGTTCTAATTGAGAAATCCAAGGACTCAAGCTCCTTTTTTTTATTTTCGAGTGAAATGATTTCTTCCTCTATATTTTGAATAGAATCATTTCCGACTGAATTTTCTATCAGAACTTCAAACTCTTTAATTTTAATTTTTAAATTGTTTGCGGAGTCAATATTCTCTTTTTTTATATCTTCAATGTAAGATTCCATATCTTGGTTGTTTAAGTGGATAAAGTTTACAATGCTAAGATTTCTATTTTCAATTGCGATCTTGTTAGTTGAACAAAAATCTATATAATTTTTTACGCATTTCTCGTATGAAATATCTAAAGCATTTATAGCATTATCAATTTTGTTAATGTGCGATTTTAAAGAAAGGTTATTTTGGTTTGATGCCAGCTTTTCTTCCATCAAATTAATATTGTCATTCAACTCTGTAAAAATTAAAACTTTGCTGTTGTATAAGCTGTACATCTTTAAAAATTCCTCAACAGAGCTGGTTTTTGAAATGCTCAGAAGTTCATCTATTCTTTTTTCAAGCTCATTTACCTCATTAACTAATAATTTATGGTTTTCGCCATTTGAATTTGCAAAGTCATGTCCTGACAAATGCTTTCTTTTAGATAATCTTGATATGATCCCAAACCCCAACAAACCAACAGTTAGTATTAGACCCAAAAATAACAAAGGATTAAAAACAAATCCGAACACCGTAATTACAGCTGATAGCGATAAGCTTAATGCAATCATAACTGTATTCAATAAAGACTTTGGAGCATTGACTTCATCAAATGGATTTTCCTTTATTATATTATTAATTTGTTTTTTTAGGTTGTCAACTTTTTTATTTAGTTCTAGCATTTCGATATCTGCGCCTTTTTCAAGATAATTAAAAGCTGACAAAGAGCTAAGAATAAATTCTTCTTCTGAGAGAGAAGTTTTTTTTTCTTCAATTAATTTTTGAAGTCTATCGTTTTCATTTTCTTCAAAGTTTTTTATAATTTCTAAAAACTGATTTTTGATAACATATTGTTTTTCAAGCTCTTTTTTTGCATCTAAAATAGATGAGGCAATACTTATTGCTTCATTTTGCGTATTTAGTATTTCTATTTTTTTTAGTGATGAATGCAATTCTCTTTCAAGTCCAACCGTAAATTCTCTCTTTTTCAAAAGTGTTGAAAGCTCTGAACGAAGCTCTTTTAAGCGTGAATTTACTTTGTCCATAGGGCGTATTGAAGTTTTCTCGGTTCCAACATGTTTTTTGAGTGCATCGAATAATGCGTTTTCCGCCATCTTGAATGAATGTTCTTCAGAGCCTGTCTGGTATATGTTCAAAAGCTTGGTATGAAGCTCCTTCATGCCAAATTCATCTATTGCAGAAGCCATCTGACGTATATAAACCGTCTTTTCAAAGCAGGTTTCATTTAAACCGATATGTTTCTGGGTAAAACCGATATTTTTACTTTTATTCAAATCAAAGGAGGTTGTTATATCGTTAAAAAATGAATCATAAACCTTTACAGTGTTTAATTCAAAATTCCGTTCTATCCTGTACTTATCACCATTATCAAGACAATATTCGATATTTCCTGAAAACACTGTACCTGTCCATGGCTTGTATTTTTTGCAGCTGTCAAAAGTTGCCTTATTGTTTTTTTGACTGGTTGAGTAATACAGCATTGCTTTTATAAAGCCCTGAAGAGTGCTTTTGCCTGATTCATTGGAGCCATATAATACATTTATTCCAGGTATTAGATCGAAGCTTCTATTACTAAATCTACCGAATCCGTTTATTTCGAGTTTTTCTATCCTCATATGTCCACCCTGCCTTTTTCAATAGCCTGAAGACCATAGTAAAGCGCTGTTGTCAGTTCTTTACGAGTATATTCGTTTTCAGTTGATGATATTCTTGTGAGAAGCTTTCTTGTAAAAACACCTCTCAAACCAGGCTCAAGCTTGATTTCATCAAGATTATAGTCAGGGAGTGTTTCGTCCTTGATTTTAATAAAAAACATTTTATCATTAAAATAGCTTTCAATATTGCAAATATCAATAGAAAAACTGTTTTGGATAAAGCCCTTCAGTGTTATCGATAAAAGGCAGTCTTCAAGCACAATATCGTAATTAATAGCTTTGGAAATGGACTTGCTTATTGCTTCAATAAGGGTCTCTTCAGTTCCAATTCCAGTTACATTAACATCCAAGTTGAAGTAATGCCTTTTTCCTGTTTGTATAAATTCTACATTTAAATTCTTTGTATTGTTGTCATCACTTAATAAAGAGCATAATAATATACCGTGGATACCAGTTTCATCAAAGCCCATACCCTCAGGACTGCCAGGATTGAATATATTATTAAATCCCCCTACTTTATCAATTCTTTTATGGAAATGGCCAAGTGCTATGTAATCCATACCTAAAAGTGATAGATCATGGCTTGTCATAGGATTTAGAACAGTTCTGCCAAAATTCATGTCAACTGTACCGTGAAGCATTAGAATATTAAAACATCCAGCATCGATTGATATTTCTGGTATCACTGGCTTTTGATTATATGAATTTTCAAAACCAATGCCGTATATATTTGTAGCTAAGTCTGGAAAGAAAAAGCTCTTATTTTTGTTGGATAATACGAAAACATTCCTGTTCCATTCATAGTAGTCATAATATGAGTTTGCAGCTAAGGGGTCATGATTACCAGGAATAAGAATAACTTTTATGTTAGGAATATCCTTAAAAAGGTCGTTTATATAATCGATTGTTGATCTTCTTATATAATCATGTTCATAAAGATCTCCACAAATAAGCAATATATCTACGTTCTCAACTTTAGCAATATTTATAATTCTTTTAAAGGTATCTTTTAAATCCTGCCTTCTTATTGATCCTCTATTTCTTTCTTTCCCTAACATTGTAAACGGCATATCAAGATGCATGTCGGAACAATGGAGAAATTTTAGTCTTTTCATTGGAAACACTCTTTTCTATATTAAGCACATCATTAATCTAACATTCATTAATTGTATCATTCAGGTAGTAATATGTGGTGCCAGTAATTGGCTTATTAATATCGATAGCAGCACCATTTATCTCAATCTTTGTGTTTGGATATGCTTTCTTAATTATTGTGACTTCTCCTTCTCCGCGTGTTTTAAGGTAGGTAGAAATCAATCTTTTCTCTTCTTCAAGCTCATGGATCTTTTTTTTGATTTCATAAAAATTTTCTTTAATAATATCAAGATCTTTATTTTGATTATTGTCATTATCAGATACTGAGCGTAAAGACATTTCATAACCTACTTTTATCAACTTCTTTTTGTACTCAGCAATTGAAATAACAAGAGATTCTAAACTGTCTTTTACAGATGCCCTGTTAAATCCCTTTACGTAAATATTTGTTCGGATTTCTCTTGTTGATCCAATAATTGAAGCTATAACACTAATTTCGGCCTTGATATTACCGCCAATTATTTGACCCTTTGGAGAATCGAGAATAACTTGTTTTGCAATAATTGTACTGTTCAAGCAGTAAAAACCTATATGAACTATGCCTTCACATATTATACACGAATCGGAAACAAACTTTGTGTAAATATTTTTTCGAGATCGAATTATAGCTTTGTTTTTTCCAGCGATACCACCTTTTATGAATATGCTTCCTCCCTTGCTTTCTATTTCATTTATACCTCCAGCACCGTAATCGCCTAAAATTTCTATGTCATTTTGGGCATATACAGAAAAATTATCTTCTACAGAACCCTTGACTGTGACATATCCATCAAAATCTATATTTCCTGTGGTGAAGTCAACATTATTAGGTATTTCCACGTGATTGGAAACAAAAATTTTATCACCATCATAGTTGACGGCGCCACTTCTTGTAGAATATAAGACTGTTTTAGTCCCTTCAGAAACTTCCTTAACTGAGTTTTTATCATATAAAATTGGATGTTGCTTGCCAGGTATAGCTTGGATTATCGAACCTTTTACGGATTTACCAGGAATCCCCTTGGTTGCATCTATACGTTCGCCGAGCCATTCACCTTTTAAAACTTTGTTTATTAGACAAAGATCATAGTAATTGACATTCTCATCCTCTTTTGCTTCAGGCTTCGGTTCCTTTAACTGGTACATAGTTATTTTGGAGTCTTCTCCATTTATCGGTATTAACCCTTCAGCTATCAAAATGGGTGTCCCGTTTGTAAGACTATTGAGCAATACATCTTGCTTTAGTCCAAATACAATACCTGTATCTGAAAGCTTTTTTAATACTTCTTTTATGACATCGAGTTTACTGAACTTTAAATCATTATCAGGAACACATAATGTAACATATGCCTTTAAGCCATCATTAGAAATATCTATCTTTACGCGCTCCTTGATTTCAGCGAACTTAGTTGGTTTAACTGGCGCATTTACTATAGAATTCTTTGCTGCTATAAAGCTGACAAGCTTTATTTCAGGATGGATTTCCAGTATTCTGCTGAATTCGTCGAGAGTAAATCCTGTTTTAAATGATTCAATATATAAATCATCGGCTTGTCTTGTAATTCTTATATAATCATTAGAATATATTATCTTGTGCTCCATTTATCCACCTCATAATCATATATTATATGTATTCGTCAAAATTATAGTTTTTTCCTCTTCTTTTAAGGTGATTTCGAAAATTTCTTTGGTCAATATTTAAGGCGATTTCAAAAATTTCCTTGGTAAACTTCTAATGGTGAAAAGTACTAAAATCAATATTTTTAAATCACCTAATTAATAATTTACTCTTTACTAATGCACAAGTTAGCTTATATAATAATAACTTGGAGGTATTAAACATGAAGAATAATAAGATTGGTAAAGGCGTCAATAAAAACAAATTTAAAAAATCTAGTAAAGTTGGTAAAAGGACAAGCAAGACATTGAATAATTCTAAGACTCCGATATTGATATTTTCGGGGATTTTTGCAGCTATTTTTATTTGTTCAATAATTATATATAAAGCCAGTGAGGACAAGTTAAATAGCAATTATAGTTCAATGACACCTACGAGCACTAATGCTATAAATCAGAGTCAAAACGCTATAAATAGTCCAGTAAGCAGTCAAGTTGAAAACCAGGTAAGTAATCAGGTAAATAGTCAGGTTGACAATACGTTGAATCAGAATGTCACCCCACAGGTATCGGATTCTTCAAAAAGCAGCAGTGAAGCAGGCAAGGAGAAAAGTAACTGGAATGAGCAGGTGGAAAAGCTTAAAGCTCAAGGAACAAAAACTCAGGATATAGAAGCTGCCAAGCAGTACGTTCAGGGTATAGTATTTGAGCTTAATCAGATTGTATCATTTGACAGTGGTACAGGAAATGTTCCACAGCCTGGAGCTGAAGATAATCCAAGTGAAGACAGCACAAAATATTCTCAATTGTCTGAAAAAATCAATATTGATGAAGCTACTTATTATATGATTGGACTTAAGGATTTACTAGGCAGCAAGGAAAAGGTCTTTGACGAGTATCTGCTTTCACTTCAGTTAGATCTTGATCTTAGCGAGATTTCAAAGGACAAGTCTTCATACGAAAAGAAAAAGTCTGAGAAGATGACTGGATTGGATCAAAATAGCATAATAACAGCAGAACAAATAGAACAAAAGATGCTTGAAAGTCTACAAAAACAGAATGAAAAAAATAGAAACACAATACCTGAGCAGAACTCAGATATTAATGGAATAAACAACAATCTCCCAAATAGTCAGATGAATAATCTGCCTGGAGTTGAAGTGCCTAAAGTTGTTGATCCAGCAGAGGAACTTAGAAAGAAGATTGGACAATAGAAAAAACGCTTAAGCGCTTTTTGTGTCATCTGTAACCTGTCGTTAGAAATTATAGGTACAATAATTTCGTAGACATGAATAAAACTGGTAAACCTAAAGGTTTACCAGTGGATGTCAAGCTATAACTACGAAGTCACTTTTTTCAATGCTTCGCTTTCGTTTCCATATATCTCTATAAATCTGTTAAGTCTAGTAACCTCAAAGAGATTCATTATTTCAGGTAATAGATTGCATAGAACCATACGACCATTCATTTCTTTGAACTTTTTGTAGGTATCGATTATTATGCCTAAGCCAATACTATTCATATAAATGATACCTTCCATATTAACAATGACAATCTGACCTTCGCTTTCCTTAACGAGATTGTCAAGGAGATCTTTAAATTCATTTTGAGTAGATATCCTGACTTGTCCAATAAGTTTAACAACTTTTACATTGTTTAGTTCTTTTACTTCAACCTTCATTTTTTTAAGCCCCCTCTGAAATTTTTAAGTCCAATATATTCTGCAAATCTTAGGCATACTAATAAAAATGCTTTTTGACGTAATTTAGATTATTAGAAAAGTGACAATAGCTTTGGTCGCTCTAAAAAATAACCCATGAATTAAATAACAAAACTGGAAGATAGCTAAAAATGAAAAGTCTAAACTTTTAGCTCTTATAAGAAATATTATATATCATTAAGTAATTAAATTCAATAAAATTTAAAACACATCATTATATATATAAAGCTTCAGTATTCAACCTGAAGCTTTATATATGATTATTTCTTATTCATCAGACTTTTCGAACATATCTTTTCCAACACCGCATAGTGGGCATACCCAATCCTCTGAAATATCTTCAAAGGCAGTTCCAGGAGCTATACCACTGTCAGGATCACCAACTTCAGGATCATACACATAACCACATGCTGTACATACATATTTACTCATTTGATCAACTCCGTTTTCTTATTTTTGTAAATAATTAATACCACTATTATATTATATCCTAACATAAATTTCATCATTTACGAAAATAAATTTGTTATTAAATTAGGTAATTCCAAAAAAATAACTGGTCAACTGGCGACTTCAAAAACACTGATTTTAGTGTTTTCACCATTTAATAATTGACCAATGAAATTTTTGAAATCGCCTTAAATACATTACTTGTAAAAAATCATTTTCGCGATATATGTAGCAGGATTTTTGATTAACTTGGCGAATTATTAATATAGAGGTGTATAAAATGCTTATTGATACTTGTTTAACTATAGGTTATAAATGTAATTGCTGTGGTACTTTTGAGTTTTTTAATCTTTCTTTGTTTAAGTTATTTTGCATGAAAGTATATAAATTAAACTGCCACTGCAAAAACTCTGGAATAATCATTTTTACAGAAAACCTTAGAGAGTTTAAGATTAAAGTTCCTTGTATGGCTTGTGGGGGTGACCATTTTTTTCTGGTTTCAAGAAATGAGATCCTTACAAAGCCTGTTAATGTATTGCATTGTCCACAGACCGGTATAGAACAGTGCTTTATTGGAAATGATGAAGAGGTAAGAAAAAAGATTGACAACCATGAAAAAGAACTTGATGAAATGATAAATCATTTCGGATATGAGAGTTATTTTATTAATACACAAGTAATGTTTGATGCCTTAAATAGAATACATGATATTGCTGAAAAAGGGAATCTTATATGTGAGTGTGGTTGTAGTGAAATAGATATGATACTTTTATCTGACAAAATACATCTAAAGTGCAATAAATGTTTTGGTAGCGAGATGATAATGGCTGGTTCGAACAAGGATTTGAAAGAGCTTCTGACGAAGCAGTATATACTTTTAAAAACTCCTTTAGATGAGTTTGTTCATTCTCATTCTAAGACTTTCGTTGGAAAAACAGATGAGTTTTAACTGTAAAAGGGAATAATTAAAAATATTTCCTCTTGCGTTGACAAAAAAAAGTCATAATGATATAATGTGTTCAAAGTAGCATTCGATTTTATCTCACCTATACAGAGACTTCTTAAATATGAAGGTCGTAGTTGCTATCTACTTGAATGGATTCCCAAATTAATGGAAATAAATATAATATGTTTTTTATAAGGTGGTGGATTATGGAGGAAATTAATCTGGAAAGTAAGACGTTAGAGGATTTGCGTTATATTGCCAAAATGGTTGGCATTAAAGGTGCTTTAAAGTATAAAAAGAGTGATCTAATACAGAAAATTTTAGAAGCAGGCAAAGATACTAATATAGAAAAACAAGAACCAAATATCGAAAGCCAATCTGAAAATTCAACCTTCACAAGTGAAAAAATAGATAGTGATGTTCCGCAAGAGACTCAAGTTCTAAGAAAGTCAAAACGCGGAAGGCCAAATAGATCAGCGGTTGAGGTTGATGCTTCAAATGATAATAGCTCTGTCAAAAAAACTGATACTTCAAAACCAACTAATATTCCAATACAAATAGATGCTTTAAAAGAAGATGAAAATTCTTTAAGTGAGGATTTACCTAAAGAGTCTCATATTCCAGAAGAGGCTATACAAAATGTTGAAGAAGAAACAAGCTCTGAACCTAATAAAAATTTAATGATTCAAAATTCATTAAAGGATGCTGAGCCCACTAACAAAGTTCAAACAAAACCTGAAAAAAATAATGAGGTCAATGAACAAAAAGGTTATAATGGCAATGTTGATTCTAGGAACCAGTTGAATAAATCAAAACAGTACAAAAAACAAAGGTTTGAGCCTAGAGCTAATTCTGTTTTGCAGCCAGCTGAGCCTAAAATAGTGCAAAAAGCTGAAGAAAAAATTGAACAAAAGGTTGATCAAAAAAATGATGTAAGACTTGAGCAGAAGTCAGAAATAAAGGCAGAAGTAAAAACTGAAGCCCCTCCTCAACAAAGCAACTTCGAAAAGATTGAAAGCGATGATCCAGTTGAAGGAGTACTAGAGGTTCTTCCTGATGGCTATGGTTTTTTAAGAAGTGACAATTATCTCTCAGGTGCAAAGGATGTATATGTTTCACCATCACAAATCCGAAGGTTTAGTTTAAAAACAGGTGATAAAATCAAGGGAAAAGGACGTATACCTAAAGAAGGCGAAAAGTTTCAGGCTCTGCTTTATGTACATAGCGTAAACGGTGATCCTCCTGAAGTCGCATCTAAAAGGGTACCGTTTGAGTATCTTACTCCGATCTATCCTGATGACAGAATAACACTTGAAACAGGACCAAGAGAGCTTGCAACAAGGTTAATTGACCTAATTGCTCCAATAGGTAAGGGTCAGCGTGGTATGGTTGTATCACCACCAAAAGCAGGTAAAACAATGTTGTTGAAAAAAATTGCAAACAGCATAACTACCAACTATCCTGAGATAGATCTTATAGTTCTTCTAATCGATGAAAGACCTGAAGAAGTTACAGATATGCAACGTTCAATAAATGGAGAGGTTATTTACTCAACTTTTGATGAAGTACCTGAGCATCATATAAAGGTGGCAGAAATGGTTCTTGAGAGAGCCCAGAGGTTGGTTGAGCAAAAAAGGGATGTTGTTATTCTTTTAGACAGTATAACAAGACTTGCCAGAGCGTATAACCTTACAATTCCTCCAACAGGAAGGACATTGTCAGGAGGTCTTGATCCTGGTGCATTGCACAAGCCAAAGAGGTTTTTTGGTGCTGCTAGAAACATTGAGTTCGGGGGCAGCTTGACTATTATGGCAACTGCATTGATTGAAACAGGTAGTAGAATGGACGATGTAATTTTTGAAGAATTCAAAGGAACAGGAAACATGGAGCTTCATTTAGATAGAAGGCTCTCTGAGAAACGAATATTCCCAGCAATTGACATAAATAAGTCTAGTACAAGAAGAGAAGAACTTTTACTCAATCAGAAGGAGCTTGAAGGTATTTGGGCAATCAGAAAAGCTATGTCTAATATGGGAACAGCGGAAGTAACTGAAATGCTCGTCAATAAGCTTATGCAAACCAAAAATAATGAGGATTTTGTTAAAACTATTAATGTTAATTTTGGCGATAAATAAGAAAATAAACAAAATGAAGCCCTTGCAGATATGCAAGGGCTTCAAAGATGTGGGGGGTTAGAGTGTGAGTGGTGAAAAGAAGGATAATATAAAAAATCAAGGAAAGTCCAATGATAAAAACAGGATCGAGAATAAACACAAAGTTACGAACAAAGGCAATAATATCAAGGGTAATGTCCTAAATGGGACTTTGTATGAGTGTTTCACAAGGTTTTATGGCGTTATTCTTGCAACATTTTTACTTATTATTTTTGCAGTATTCTTTTTAAATGATAAAAATATAACAACCCAAACTGTCCAGATATTTTTCATTGGTGGGTTAGTGCCTCTTGGACTTTTTACTGTGTATATGCTTTCAAAAAAGAAGCTTGACGCAAATACAATGATTGTATTGATTATTATAACGGGCATACTTCTTCGAGTGGTCTATACCCTATACTCTCCATTTACTATTCGTCAGCATGATGTAATAGGCAGCAGCTTTAATCATCTTGACTACATTAAGCTTCTTGCTAATAAGATGACGCTACCTCAAGTTGATTATTGCCAAGCATATCATCCGCCAGTTCATCATGGCCTTTCTGCAATATTTTATAGTCTGGGCAAAAGTATGGGCTTGAACGACTTCTATGCGTTCAGACTGGTACAAGTTGAAATGATATTTTTGAATAGCATGACAATGATTTTCTTCTATAAGATCCTAAAGGAAATCAAGTGTAAAAAGCTTATAGCAATACTTGCAATTGCGATTTTTGCATTTTATCCATATAACATTTATTTTGCAGCGTTTTTAAATAATGATAATACTATGCTATTTTTCTATACCGTAACATTATACTATATTATAAAATGGCTAAATGCTAATACTTATAAAAATGTTGTACTAATGGCAGTATTTTTATCCATATCAATTCTTACAAAAAAGCCTGCAATTATATTAATACCTATAATATTGGCGGCCTTCATAGCTGCTTATCTTAAAAAACGCGACAGCATTGAGCTTCTTGTTAAGCAATTTGCGCTGTTTATGTGTATTTCTGTACCGCTATCAATAAGTTTTCAATTAAGGAACTATATAATGTTCAAGCAGGGTTTAACGTATGCTCCTGGTGTTGGGTTTGAGAAATATGCAAATACATTAAAAAATCTATTCTATATACCTCTAAAAGGTATATTTAAACAACCGTTTACTCCTGACCCATACACAGGAAAAAGTGAGCTTTTTGCGGACTATGCATTGAAATCTTCTCTTTTTGGAGAATGGAGGTTTCCAAGTCTCGAATCTATAGCATCTATGCTGATTATTATAACACTTGTGATTGGAATTATCATAGTATTGTATTTAATAATTGCAAATAAAAAGCTCTTAAATGGACATGGTTTTGTATTTGTATTGAATTTGATTTTACCTTTGGCATTATTGCTGCAATCAAGGCTTTCAAATCCTGTTGTTTGTGCTCAGAACTTTAGATATGCAATAGCAGCACTTATATCAGTAGCATTTTTCTACGGATGTTCGGTTAACAAATTTTCGGGAACACGATTCAAATTTATGAAATATGTTTTATATGCATGTACGATTGCTTTTTGTATTATATCAGCAGCATTTATTCTGAAGATTGGTATGGCACCTAGCGATGCATATAATTACCAGTAAAATACTCAAGATAATGTATATATATTAATATAAATGTAATATACGTCGTAAGCTTTGCAATGTAAGCGTTACAGAGGATATAAAAATATATAATAAAAAAATAAATTGTTCTATTGACACAAGCCAAATGCTGTTATATAATTCTCAATGGAAAATGTTTTTTTACAAAATTCGATATTATTTTTGGAAAATACAGTAAAATTCACACTTGTGGATAACATAAATAGTTATGCACAAGTTTTCACAGATATTTTGGGTTACATAATTTTCAAATCTCAAAACGCTACGTAATAGGTGCTTGCGGAAGTTTTAGTGTTATTTTACTTATCCACAATCGTGTGGATAAGTCGTATAGTTTAGTCAATTCGTTATATTTCTTTTGTGTTTCGTTAAGTTTCAGAGTTTTTGTCAACTGGAAAAGGTAAATCAATTTTTAACATTTCTTGGATTTTGTTAAATATTCTATTATTAAACAATATATTCTTATGGTTCGAAGCTTTAAGTAGTTTGCCATTAAACAAATTTTCGATTGTAAGGTTGTTTTCTCCTACATTGAATAAAATTGTATCAATTCCCCATTCTTCTAAGCTTGCACTTTCTTCAGTAACTACTTCATCATATTGTGCAAGTATACTGCCTGCTTGAATTGATTTGTTAAGGCCATTATTCATCATTCTAGGAAGAAGATGAGATAGTAATGGGTTATCGGGTGATAGGTCTGTAATGCCTTGATCATTATATATTTGGGAGCCTAATTTTGCCCAATAGGAACCCTTATGAGGGACCGAAATAAATATGACCTTCTTTATATTGTTCTTAGAAATATAGTCTTTGTTGGCGCTATAGTATCTTACAACAAGACCACCCATGCTGTGGGCAATTACATTAAACCTTTTTACCTGAATACGGCTTTTTAAATATGCTTCTTGCTGTTCTTTTAAGAAATAATCAAGCTTTTTTGATCCTTCAATCACACCATTTTCTGACTTATAGGATAACACTTTACAATCAAAGTTCTTTGAAGACAGGAATTCTTTCATATTATCGTAAATAGAGGCTGTTTCTTGATAACCATGTATAAGAATAACAGGAATTCTTCTTAGTTTAATTTCAATAGTGGTCGACGCTTGAGTTTTGGCAATTGTAGCCTTTAAAAAAACGGAAACTTTATTTTTATCAATTGAATCTCCTATAATCTTATTATCTGGAGGTGAATATTTTAAAATTGCTGTTCCTTTTTTGTCGGTACGTGCAGTTTGCAGAATCTTAGTGCCTGTATTTGATGACGACAGGTTGATAGGAACATTTGATACTGGATCTCCAGAGTTATTTTTTACTTCTGCAGTAAGTAATAACAAATTCTCAGAATCTAAAGTAATTTCTTTGATTTGAGGATTAATAGTTGACAAAGTAATCAACAGATCATTTTTGAAAAACAAATCAAATCTCAAATAGTCTGAAATATTCTGAGTGAAAATAATTAAAGTTCCAATTATAACTATTATATAAAAGTAAAACGATTTTAGAATTTTATTCATAGTATCAACCTTATATAAAAAAGCGGTAATCTTTCAATCATTCCTTAATTATTATACGAAATGAGATTAATTATTCAAATGGTGTATAAATTTCGCTAAATATTTTTATTGTCATTGGGAAAAATATTGTTTGAATAACATTTCAATAAAAAAGGGAGCTGATTAATTGAAAGTAAAAGAAATAATGACGAAAAACGTAGCATGTGTTAATCCTATGACAACGGTTGTTGAAGCTGCACAACTTATGCAAAAGCATAATGTTGGAGCAATACCTGTTTGTGATGTTAATGGAGTAGTTGGACTAGTTACTGACAGAGATATTGTTGTAAGGAATATTGCTCATGGAAAAAGCCCTGAAAGTACGCCAGTTAAAGATGTTATGACATCACAGGTGACAAGTGTATCCCCAGAGATTGATGTAAATGAAGCATCAAGAATTATGTCCCAGCACCAGGTGAGACGTCTTCCAGTTGTTGAAAACAATAGAATTGTGGGTATACTCGCATTAGGAGACTTAGCTGAAGACTATAGATTTGATACAGAAGCATCAAAGGCTTTAACTGATATTTCTGTTCCATCAAAGCCTGAAAAAATGCAATAAGAAAAAATTACAACTTATGTTTTCTAATAGCTTGGACAATAATAATAGTGTACCAAAACAAGGAGGTGCTACTGGTGAGTAGACATAGGGGAATAATGTCTGATAAGCTTAAAGCTGAGATAGCAAAGGAACTTGGAGTCTACAACACAGTTGAGACTGAAGGTTGGGGATCGGTATCATCAAGGAACTGTGGTAACATGGTAAGGAAGGCAATAGAGATAGCCGAGAAGAACTTTGAAGGAAAATAACCTCATGTATGAGTACAGATAAGCCGACGAAAGTCGGCTTTTTTCTACGTCTAAGAAATTATGGTGCCCATAATTTCTAACGACGTTTCGTCCATGATTGCTAATAAAATTCAATTTGTATATAATAGAATATAGTAAGTTACTGGAGAAATGACAAAGAAAAATATATTGATTCTTGATGTGTTAAATCTGATTGGATTATGAGGTTATATATATGATTAAAAAACTAGTGCTACAGGGAATAGACAACTTTAAAAAGCTTATAGACAGCAATGGCTATTATGTAGATAAAACATTATTAATAAAAGAGCTTATAGACCGACCAGATCAAATAGTGTTGATTACAAGACCCAGAAGATTTGGAAAAACATTAAACATGAGCATGTTAAAGTACTTTTTTGAGATTCCTAAATGCAGACAGGATGAATTTGAAGAAGATGTAAGGTATCTGTTTGATAATCTAAATATAACCAAAGCTGGAGACAAGTACGTACAAGAACTTGGGAAATATCCTGTAGTGTATTTAACGCTCAAAAATGCTAAACAAAACAATTGGGAAGATACATTATATAATTTGAAATTGACTATAGCTAAGGAATATAACCGCCATAAATATTTGCTTGAAGGTGAAGTTCTTAGTGAATATGAAAAAGAAAAATATATAGAAATAATAAACATGAAAGCAGAAAGAGTAGAGTATACAAATGTTATATTGCATTTGACAGAATACTTGAAAAGATACTTCAAAGAAAATTGCATTGTTATAATAGATGAATATGATACCCCAATACAATCAGGCTACATAGAAGGGTATTTTAATGAAGTCATAGAGTTCCAAAAAAGCATGCTGGTAAAAGGATTTAAAGATAATAATGCCCTTAAGCAAGGGATACTGACTGGGATAATGAAAGTAGCCCAGGAAAGCATATTTAGCGATTTTAACAATCCCTCGATAAATACAATACTATCAGAAAGATATAAAGATAAATTCGGCTTTACAGAACCTGAAGTAGAAGAAATGGCAGAATATTTAGAGCTTACAAGTCATCAATATGATGTGAAGAAATGGTATAATGGATATGTATTCGGAATAGATACTGTAATATATAACCCATGGAGCATAATAAAGTTTATGAGTATGCCAGAAGATGGACTAAAGCCATATTGGATCAACACAAGTGACAACAGAATAATAAAAGATATAATGCAGCTTGACAAGGCAGAGGGTAAAAAGGTAGTAGAGAAGCTTATAAAAGGAGAAGAGGTAGAGAAGGTAATAGAAGAAAACATAGTATATCAAAGCATAAAAGATAACCCAGATGTCGCATGGAGTTTTTTGTTGCATGCTGGATATCTGAAAACGTGTGGAAAAGAAAAAGGGAGAAACAAATATCAATATAAATTAGCAATACCGAATATAGAAATACAAACGATATATGAAGATATAATAATTAGTTATCTTAAAGAAGATGAAGGTATTCTGGGAGATGTTAACTATATAATAAAAAGCTTGTTTGATAATGATATTGAGTATTTTGAAAGGCTTATGAAGGAATTGTATTTAGGTCAGGTGAGTTATCACGACACAAGTTTGGAGAAGTTGAAAGAATGGGAGCAAAAGGAGAGGTTTGAGAGTTTTAATCACGGCTTTATGCTAGGCCTTTTTGTACAAATGGGTAGAGAGTTCATAGTTGAGAGCAATAAGGAATATGGCTTAGGTCGACCAGATATTGTCATAATACCAAAAGATATTGAGAAGACAGCATATGTTTTCGAATTCAAATGGGAAAGCATAAAAGGGTCAAAAACATTAGACGTACTAGCAAATGAAGCAGTAAATCAAATTAAGGTAAAGAAGTACAAAGAAGGCGTGAATAAGGTTCATGGTCATGAAAACATAATGTGTATTGGAATTGGCTTTAAAGGCAAGGAATTAAAAATGTTAATTGAAAAATGAGGAATTATATAATAAATCTGATTGGATTATGAGGTTATATATATGATTAAAAAACTAGTGCTACAGGGAATAGACAACTTTAAAAAGCTTATAGACAGCAATGGCTATTATGTAGATAAAACATTATTAATAAAAGAGCTTATAGACCGACCAGATCAAATAGTGTTGATTACAAGACCCAGAAGATTTGGAAAAACATTAAACATGAGCATGTTAAAGTACTTTTTTGAGATTCCTAAATGCAGACAGGATGAATTTGAAGAAGATGTAAGGTATCTGTTTGATAATCTAAATATAACCAAAGCTGGAGACAAGTACGTACAAGAACTTGGGAAATATCCTGTAGTGTATTTAACGCTCAAAAATGCTAAACAAAACAATTGGGAAGATACATTATATAATTTGAAATTGACTATAGCTAAGGAATATAACCGCCATAAATATTTGCTTGAAGGTGAAGTTCTTAGTGAATATGAAAAAGAAAAATATATAGAAATAATAAACATGAAAGCAGAAAGAGTAGAGTATACAAATGTTATATTGCATTTGACAGAATACTTGAAAAGATACTTCAAAGAAAATTGCATTGTTATAATAGATGAATATGATACCCCAATACAATCAGGCTACATAGAAGGGTATTTTAATGAAGTCATAGAGTTCCAAAAAAGCATGCTGGTAAAAGGATTTAAAGATAATAATGCCCTTAAGCAAGGGATACTGACTGGGATAATGAAAGTAGCCCAGGAAAGCATATTTAGCGATTTTAACAATCCCTCGATAAATACAATACTATCAGAAAGATATAAAGATAAATTCGGCTTTACAGAACCTGAAGTAGAAGAAATGGCAGAATATTTAGAGCTTACAAGTCATCAATATGATGTGAAGAAATGGTATAATGGATATGTATTCGGAATAGATACTGTAATATATAACCCATGGAGCATAATAAAGTTTATGAGTATGCCAGAAGATGGACTAAAGCCATATTGGATCAACACAAGTGACAACAGAATAATAAAAGATATAATGCAGCTTGACAAGGCAGAGGGTAAAAAGGTAGTAGAGAAGCTTATAAAAGGAGAAGAGGTAGAGAAGGTAATAGAAGAAAACATAGTATATCAAAGCATAAAAGATAACCCAGATGTCGCATGGAGTTTTTTGTTGCATGCTGGATATCTGAAAACGTGTGGAAAAGAAAAAGGGAGAAACAAATATCAATATAAATTAGCAATACCGAATATAGAAATACAAACGATATATGAAGATATAATAATTAGTTATCTTAAAGAAGATGAAGGTATTCTGGGAGATGTTAACTATATAATAAAAAGCTTGTTTGATAATGATATTGAGTATTTTGAAAGGCTTATGAAGGAATTGTATTTAGGTCAGGTGAGTTATCACGACACAAGTTTGGAGAAGTTGAAAGAATGGGAGCAAAAGGAGAGGTTTGAGAGTTTTAATCACGGCTTTATGCTAGGCCTTTTTGTACAAATGGGTAGAGAGTTCATAGTTGAGAGCAATAAGGAATATGGCTTAGGTCGACCAGATATTGTCATAATACCAAAAGATATTGAGAAGACAGCATATGTTTTCGAATTCAAATGGGAAAGCATAAAAGGGTCAAAAACATTAGACGTACTAGCAAATGAAGCAGTAAATCAAATTAAGGTAAAGAAGTACAAAGAAGGTGTGAATAAAGTTCATGGTCATGAAAATATAGCGTGTATTGGAATTGGCTTTAAAGGCAAGGAATTAAAAATGTTAATTGAAAAATGAAATTGGTTAAAGGATCTGATAAATAAGGTTGATATTAGGCAATTTACACAAATCATCTTACAGTCTCATTTCAAAAATTTACTTATTCATTATATAAACCTCAACTCTTCTGTTCTTGGCCATTCCAGCGACGGTATCATTTGAAGAAATCGGGATTTCTGGTCCTAATCCTAAAGTATCAACTCTTCCATCAAGTACACCAAATTCCTTTAAAATTATTCCCTTAACATACAGAGCTCTTTGTTCGGAGAGTTTGACATTCATATTGTAGTCGCCACTACTATCTGAATACCCGACAAGTAAAATCTTTGAGTCAATATATTTGTTTCTAAACAAGAAATTTATTACCTTCTCTAAATCTTTTATGGATTTACTATCTAGCTCATAACTTCCATTTTTGAACAAGAAATTAATAGAAAGCCTTGCTTGAGTATTAGAGATGATAGTATCATACTTATTCATCGCTGCTTGGTTTATAAAAACTGGCTTTGTTAGTGGTTTAAAGTTTTCGTCAACTTCTATATTTATAGTTGAAAAATTATTTTCTTTTATTATATTTTGTCCTTCATCATCTGTTATATAATTTATAAGCTCAGTTGCATAAGAATTCTGTCTGTTTTCTGGACAGTAAAGATATAGTCTCTCGCTAAGAAAATAGTCTTCTGTAGCAATATTGAATGAATCTGGATATAAAGGAGCTACACTTCCCTGAGATATTGAAAGAGTTTTGGTGTTTCCGACAGATGAAAAACTGGTAAAGCCAATGGAGTCTATCTCTTTTGAAACCTCAGCAGACATAGTGTTTTGGGTATCTAAGAATACAGCTTCTTTAGTAAGGTTTTTATTACCTAATACTAGATTCTTAAAATTATCGGTTGTTCCTGATGCTTCATTCCTAGAAAACACTTTTATTTTACCCGCTTTTCCTCCAAGCTGTGACCAATTAGTAATGGTGCCACTAAATATATCTGAGATTTGTTTAATAGATAGACTGTTTATAGGGTTGTTCTTGTTTACAATAACAGATATCCCATCTAATGCGATGATGGTTTCAGATCTAAGAGTAGAAAGGATACCAACTCCAGCAGTATTTAGAAGGTTGACTTCATTCTCTGTTACTTTTCTTGATGACATACCTATATCGCATAATCCAGATTCCAAGTCCTTGAATGCAGAGTCAGATCCAGCAGAATATATTTCAACATCATACTTTTCTTCATCCTGTGTGGATAACTTGAATTCAATTCTTTTTTCTTGTGGACGTGTACCTGATATTTCTTTTATTTCAACAGCTCCATTTTTCTTAAGGTAGCCTTCAACAAGCTTAGGCATCAAGTCAGACCCAATGGTATTTGAGCCATGGATTTTTAGTACAGTTTTAATTGTTGAGACAGGGTTATCAGTAACAGTTTTATTTTCTTGGGCTGTTGGCTTGATGATTTCAGTTGGTGGTGCGAAGCTTGATTTATTGTTATTTTGGTTGTCGTTTTGATTTTGAAGTAGGGATTTGCTTGCTATAAAAACCGTAATTGCAAGGGCTGAAATTAGCATAACAAGAAGACAAACTTTTCCAATCAACTTTAAGAAGTCAATTTTACTAGGTTTGAATAGGTAGGCACAATCAGTGCATGTTTTGAAGTCTTTCTTGCTTGCATGCTCATATTCATTACAATCGGTATTAAGGCACTTTCTTGATATACTCATTTATTATCTCCTAAATTATTTTATACTTTGTCTTTTAGCAATTAAAAGTATTAAGTTATTTGTTTAATTATAGAAGTTAAACTTTACTTATTGTCTATATTACATTTGTCGGAGAAAAATGCCAACCGCTTTAATGGTCATTCGATATGTAGATGTATAAGACAAATCGTATTTAATATGGTGCAAAAAATTGGCAAAAAGTTTTTAAAACCTTCTAAAATAATATCATAAGCAAATAATAGTATCAATAATTTTAAAGACAATTTTGAAGAAAGGATAATTAGTACGTATATATATACCAATTATCGCATCAGATATATATTATGTTGTAAGTTAATACTTCCCTTCCTATGCATTTGATTTAACTGTCAAAGGTGCATCCCTTAAGACCCTTGCTTCAAAAATCTGTACATGGGGTTTCTCGTAGCTTGTAATACTTTCGGCATTATCGATGAATATTGGGATTTTAAGTCCAGTTCTCTGATTCAGTAGCGTTGAAATTTCTAGTCCAGCACGTATAACCTCTGATGTGCTTATCTGTTGAAGCTCACGGCCTTTGTATAGTATTTCAAAGCAATCACGAAGCTCGTCTGTACTTGGTACAACCTTTTGAAAACGTATTGAAACATTTTTAATGCTACTTCTTACTGTGTCATACTGAAGTGAAGCTTTGATTGAGTTGTATTGGGATGCAGCAACAATTGAGCGGTTAAGCTGATAACGCTCACTGCTGAGGTTTTCAATACGTTCCTTTGCAGATTCGAGCATTTTTTTTGCCTGATCGAAAAGGTTTTTCTCTATTTTTATTGCTTCGTTATGTCGAATAAGCTTGTCATACTCAGATTTAACATAATTAAGCTCGGATTGAACCGCTTCAAGCTCCTGATTTATAGCCAAGCTTTCTCCAGATTGTTCCTGAGCTTCGTTGATTTTTGCCAGAAGCTCTTGTTCATTTACTTGGGCTTCTTCAAATTTTCTTTGCATAAGTAGATTTGACTCTTTTATTTTTTCTTCCATCCTCCTGCGTTCTTCTTCAGGAATAGGCTGATTGCATGTAGGGCAGGTCTTCTCATAATTTGAACTGACGTTGTTGATCCTTCCGGATAAGCTCTGCATTTCAAGTCGTAGTACTGATAACTTGCTTTCGAGAATTGCAACTGAGTTGTTTTGCATTGAAGCCCGTATGAGGTTTTCCTTGCGAGACTCAAGCATATCCATTCTGGATTTAAGCTGAGATTCGTCCACATGATCTTCATTTGGTACGCTGCTTATTTGCTCTTCAGCCTGTTTAAGCTTATCGTTCCAAAGACGAATTTCATTTTCGACAAGCTTTAGGTCTGATTTCTTCTGCCTTAAAAAGGAGTTTGAATCAAAGCATTCCTCTATAGGAAGGTACGATCTTACATCTGCAGAAACCTTGTTTACTATGTTTTGATGGCTAGGAAATGGAAGCACCTGCATTAAAAGCTCTCGCGCCTGCTTTGGTCCTAGTCTCCCAAAGTAACCAATCATAAAAGTTGACATGAAAATGTCGTGATCCATAATGTAAGGAGAAAGATCGCTCTCTCTTACAGGGATTTGATCAAGAAGAATTTTGTAAGACTTCCCACTTTCGCGCTTTTGCTCCCTAGATAATATATGGGTCTTGCCGTTATTGTCTTCAAAAACAACCTCAACAAAAGCGGTTGAACTGTCGCTATTACGTAAAAGATAGTCAGCTGTAATGCCTGTTGAGCTGCAACCGCAGAAAACCCAGCATAATGCATCACCAATAGAGGTTTTTCCTTGAAAGTTTTCACCCTGTATAATTGTGTCGTGAAAAAAATCATATTTTTTTGGTGTGCTTTGATGAACATTTTTAAAACCAGCAATTTCTATACTTTTGATTACCATTGATAACACCTGTTTTCTAATATTTTGCATGAAATATTATATCATAAACACTTGTGTGAAACAATTTATATGAATAAAAATCATATTGTAAAGGAATAACTAAGGCATGATTGAAATATTACTTACCATTTTGAGCGTATGTTCACGAGTTAAGTGAACATGAAAGCGAAATTATATGGTAAGTTATATTTTCAACATGACTAAGGCATGATTGAAATATTACTTACCATTTTATAAATGCTTGCTTGGAGGCGATTGAGCATGACGAAACCACAGGAAATAGATGTTCTTAAACCTATAAATAATGAGTTCCCAAAAGAAAAGTATGATGAGCTTGAAAACTTTATAAACGGCTTGGAGACAACAAAAGGTGCAGTGATAGAGATTCTACATAAAGCGCAAAGTATTTTTGGGTATCTTTCAAGAGATGTTCAGCTTTTTGTGGCAAGAAAACTTGGGATTCCAGGTGCAGAGGTTTACGGAGTAGTAAGTTTTTACTCGTATTTTACAACAAAGCCGAGAGGAAAGCATACAATAAGCGTTTGCATGGGTACAGCATGCTTTGTAAGAGGTTCGGATAAAATTATTGAAAAGATAAAGGACAAGCTTGAGATCGAATCAAATGAGATTACAAAGGACGGGCTTTTTACATTAAAAGATATTCGCTGTATTGGGGCTTGTGGTCTTGCACCTGTAATGATGATAGATGATAAGGTCTATGGACGTGTTAAGGTTGAAGATATAGAAGGTATCTTAGACTCATACAGTTAAAATTAAGAAGATAACAATAGAAACACCGAGAAAAAAGAATGGAGGTAAATGCTTGGGAATCAAATCGCTTGAAGAATTAAAAGAGATACGGGATCGATATCAGGGAAAGGTTGGTTTGCGGCAAAGTGCCAATGGCCAAGAAGATACAATAGAAGTTCTTATTGGAATGGCGACCTGTGGAATTTCTTCAGGAGCTAGAGAAACACTGAATGCTTTTGTGGAAGAGTTTGAAAAACAAGGAATTGCCAATGCAAAAGTAGTATCTGTTGGATGTATTGGTTATTGTCATTCAGAACCAACGGTTCAGATCAATATGAAGGGAAAAGAGCCAGTTCTTTATGGAAATGTAAAGAAAGATAAAGTGGCAGAGATTGTAGAAAAACATATCAAGGGAGGAAGTGTAGTAGAAAGCCTTTTGGTGATGAATTTACGGATATAGATGAAATTAAGGCTTCATGGAGGTGTTGAATGCTGGGTGCACGTACAAATATAATGGTTTGCACTGGTACAGGATGCTTGGCCAGTGAAAGTGAGAAGGTTTTGAAAAATCTGGAGCTTATTCTTAAAGCTCGTGGCTATGAAAAAGAGGTAAGTATAGTAAAAACAGGATGTTTTGGGTTTTGTGAACAGGGACCAATTGTTAAGATTGAGCCAGATAATATTTTTTATGTCAGAGTAAGTCCTAAAGATGCAAAGGATATAATAGATGAGCATATAATAAAAGGTAGACCTGTTGAGAGACTGCTTTATAAAAGGCCTGATATAAATCAGAATGTTAGAAGGCAGGAAGAGATGCCTTTTTATAAAAAACAAATGAGGATTGCTCTTAGGAATTGCGGGCTTATTAATCCTGAGGATATAAACGAGTATATTGCATTTGGTGGATATGAGGCATTAGGCAAGGTGCTGACAACAATGTCAGGAGAACAGGTTATTGATGTGGTTAAGCGGTCTGGGCTTCGAGGCAGAGGTGGCGGAGGATTTCCTACTGGTCTTAAATGGGAAATTACGAGGAAACAGCAGAGTCAACCTAAATTTATTATTTGCAATGCAGATGAAGGTGATCCAGGCGCGTTTATGGATAGGAGTATTCTTGAAGGTGATCCTCATAGCGTTCTTGAAGCTATGGCTATTGGAGGATATGCAATAGGGGCTGATAAGGGGATAATCTACATACGTGCGGAGTACCCTCTTGCGATTGAAAGATTGAATACAGCAATTTCCCAAGCTAGAGAGCTTGGACTTTTAGGCAATAATATATTCGGAACTGACTTCAGTTTTGATATAAATATAAAATATGGAGCTGGTGCGTTTGTATGTGGTGAAGAGACTGCTCTTATAAACTCCTGTGAAGGAAAGCGAGGAGAACCCAATTATAAGCCTCCTTATCCTGCTGAAGAAGGTTATTGGGGGCATCCAACCTGTGTAAACAATGTCGAGACATTTGCGAATATAACACAAATAATTACAAAGGGTGCGGATTGGTTCGCATCTATAGGAACAGAAAAAAGCAAAGGAACAAAAGTATTTGCATTAGCAGGCAAGATAAACAATGTAGGTCTCGTTGAAGTACCTATGGGAACCAGTCTGAGAGAGATTATTTTTGATATTGGCGGAGGTATACAGGGTGGAAAAAAATTCAAAGCTGTACAAACAGGAGGGCCTTCAGGCGGCGTTATAACAGAGAAGGATCTTGACACACGTATTGATTATGAAAGTCTTTTAAATATAGGCTCAATGATGGGCTCAGGTGGAATGATAGTAATGGATGAAACGGATAATATGGTTAGGATAGCTAAGTTTTATCTTGAGTTCACAATGGATGAGTCATGTGGTAGGTGTACACCATGCAGGATAGGAACAAAGCGTCTATTTGAAATATTAAATAAAATAACAAGTGGAAAAGGAGCTATGAACGATATTGATGCATTAAAGCAACTGTCATATATGATCAAAGGCAGCTCTTTATGCGGACTTGGGCAAACTGCACCAAATCCTGTAATAAGCACTATGAGGCATTTTTGGGATGAATATCTTGCATTTATAAAAGCATGATAGAATATTAATTTATATAACCGTATATACTAATTCTTGCTGAACGGTTGTTTGTAAAACACGTAAATTTTTTTATTTTAGATATGGAATATTGAACTAATATCTGATATAATTATAAAGTATCCTTGGTTAGATTTGGTAATATTCCAAGCATATCTTAATTGAAGTATGAGGTGTTCATAGTGAATTGAATACTGCTTATTATCTACTTAATATAAATAGAAATAAGTAAAATGTTGAGGAGGATGCAGCGATGAAGGAGTTTGGAATTGATTGTAGCTTTAATTTTCTAGGACCAAGTAAACCCGCCTTACCTCAGAAGGATGCAGAAAGACTTAATCTCAGACCTGGCGAACAGGTAAAGGTATTTCAGGATCACATTATGTTGACTGGTACAGTAATGCATGATGACAAATTACCCCAAATGTATCAGTGGTATGTGAATCTGGATTAGTTTATTTTTAAAAGAAATTAATTTATCACAAAAAACTAAATGAGAGATTAATTATACTTTTAATTTGCGAAGAAGTTTCTCTTTTCAGAGATATAGAAAAGAGAATAAATATAATATGTTAATATTGAAGTAGGACATTGTGATTGCAATGGTTCTACTTCTTTTTTATGTCTAAGCGCATAAAAATCTAGCTGATAAGGAATAACTAGAATATAGTAAAAAGAGTAGAGAAAATTTGAGGTGAAATTATGGCGAGTAGCCAGGAAGAATACAAAGATACAAGAATGATTAATATTAAAATAAATAATATTGAAATGAAAGTACCTGAAGGAATAACAATTCTCGATGCAGCTCGTGAGGTAGGAGTAAAGATCCCAACGCTGTGTCACCTTGATATGCATGATATAACAATGGTAAACAAGACTGCTTCTTGTAGGGTTTGTATGGTTGAAATAATTGATTCAAAGAATAACAGAAATAAACTTGTACCATCGTGTGTTACTGCGGCAAGCGAAGGAATGGAGATTGTTACCAGTTCTATAAGAGCTATTACAGCTAGAAGAATGGCCGTTGAGCTTTTGCTTTCGAATCATCCAAATGAATGTTTTACATGTCCGAAAAATCTTGAATGTGAGTTGCAGGCATTAGCACATGAGCTAAAGGTAAGGGAAATCAGATGGGAAGGAGAACGCATGGATTATCCTAAGGATATTTCAAGCGATGCCATTGTTAAGGATTCTAACAAATGTATCTATTGCAGAAGATGTGAAACAATGTGCAACGAAGTCCAGACCTGTGGTATTCTATCTGGTATTGGAAGAGGATTCAACGCTTTTGTAGGTCCTGCTTTCAACATTCCGATGGTCGAGTCCTCGTGTACATACTGTGGTCAGTGCGTTCAAGTATGTCCAACTGCTGCATTGACAGAGGTTTACCATGTTGATAAAGTGTGGGAAGCTTTGAACGATCCTGATAAGCATGTAATTGTTCAAACAGCTCCAGCAATCCGCGTAGCGCTTGGAGAGATGTTTGGAATGGAACCTGGCACAATCGTAACAGGTAAAATGGTAACAGCACTTAAAAGAATGGGATTTAATGCTGTGTTCGATACTGACTTTGGTGCCGACCTTACAATAATGGAAGAAGCATCAGAGATCATATACAGGATAAAAGAAAATAAAACATTACCAATCCTAACAAGCTGCTGTCCTGCATGGGTAAAGTTTATTGAGCACCAGTTCCCAGAGCTCTTGAATGTTCCATCAACCTGTAAGTCCCCTCATATCATGTTTGGAACTATCGCAAAAACATACTATGCACAAAAGAATGGAATTGATCCTGACAATATTGTTGTAGTGTCAATAATGCCATGCATTGCAAAAAAAGCTGAAGCAAAACGACCAGAGCTTACGAAGGATGAGCATAATAATGTTGATATTGTTGTAACAACAAGAGAGCTTGGATATATGATTAAGGAAGCAGGAATAGATTTTGAAAGTCTTCCTGACTCGGAATATGACAGACCATTGGGTGAATCAACAGGTGCATCGGTTCTGTTCGGTACAACAGGCGGAGTTATTGAGGCTGCGTTAAGGACTGCTTATGAATGGATGACAGGCGAGCAGCTTAAGGAAGTTGAGTTCAATCAGCTCAGAGGCAGTGATGGATTGAGAGTCGCCGAAGTACAGGTTGGTGACAGAAACCTAAAGATTGGTATTGCAAGTGGGCTTGGTAATGCAAGAACACTGCTAGAAGATATTCGCGATGGAAAGGCAAAATACGATGCAATTGAAATAATGGCGTGCCCTGGAGGCTGTATTGCAGGAGGTGGCCAACCATACCATCACGGAAACTATGATATAGTAAAAAAACGCCAGGATGCCATATACAAAGAGGACTCAAGAAAGAAACTAAAAAAATCACATGAAAACCCCGAAATAATCGAACTATACAAACAATACCTAGGAGAACCCTTCGGAGAAATTGCCCACACACTCCTCCACACTCATTTCGAGGAAAGGGAGAGAATATAAATAATAATTTGCGATTGAAAAGATAAAAATACAGCATTTCCATAGGTCACGGAGTGACCGTACCGAGCGAAGCGAGGGAAATGGAAATGCTGTATTTTTTTAATCTTTTCTGAAGCAAATTATTATATCCGATCTGAGCTTTCACGAGTTAATTGAACACGAAAACTAAGATATAGGTGAAGTTCTGTAAAAATGTATAGTAGGACTTGAATCGAATGATAAATAGATTTAAAAATCACGGAAATAACGCGTTATTAATGATGTATACAATTTTGTGTACTGAGTGAAAAATTATAAATTTTAGCTCACAAAACGAATTAACACTGAGGTTAACATAAAATACTTTACTTTAAAAGGATGAAATGGTATTATGTAAAACGTTAAAAATATTTCATTTTATGGAGGGTAATGTAAATGAGGTTAAAATGTATCAAAGTAATTATCAGTATTGTACTAGCGTTTTCAATGCTGATACCGTCGGTTTTGCCTATAAGTAAAGCTTTTGCAGTTAGTGACAGTAATGCCAAAAAGCAATTAGTGGTATCAGAATCAGACAAAAAGCAGTATTTAGTAAAGTTTAAAAACGATGAAAAGGATGAGAAGAAAAAGGAAAAGATTAAAACTAAAATTAATAAGCTTGGTGCAAGTGTAAAAAAAGAATATAATAATTTTGATATTCTAAAAGTTGAATTAAGTGAAGATATGCTTAGTTCTCTAAAAAAAGATAGTGATATCGCAGCAATTGAACCTGATTACACTTTCAAACTCAGAAGTGAGACAACACCCTGGGGTGTTGAGAATGTAAAGGCTCCACAGGTTCATAAGAGCGGAATCACAGGTGCTGGTGTTAAGATAGCGGTTTTTGATACAGGGATTAGTACACATCCTGAGTTAGACGTCAAAGGCGGGGTGTCTCTTGTAGATGGAGTGGATTCTTATAAAGATGATAATGGACACGGGACCCATGTTAGTGGTGTCATAAATGCTATGATAAACGGCAACGGAATTATTGGGGTTGCACCTTCCTCAAGTATATATTCGGTTAAGGTACTGGATAAAGATGGAGTTGGAAACTATAGTTCAGTAATCGAGGGTATAGATTGGGCAATTGTAAATAAGATTAACATAATAAATATGAGCTTTGGTGCTTCTGAGTATTCAGAGATACTTGAGGATGCAATAAATAAGGCATATGATAATAATATCCTTATATTTGCTGCGGCTGGAAATAATGGAGCGGCTTCTTCAGGATCATCAGTTGAATATCCTGCAAGATATGAGAATGTTGTAGCCGTTGGTGCAGTGGACAGAAATAATAACAGAGCATCCTTTTCAAGTACAGGTAAAGAACTTGATTTGATGGCTCCTGGAGTTGATATTTACAGTACATTAATGAATGGGAATTATGGAACTGCAAGTGGAACTTCCGTTGCGTGTCCTCATGCGGCTGCTGTGGCGGCACTTGTTTGGAGCAAAGAACCACAAAAAACAAATGCTGAAGTTCGTAAGATACTAGATGATACTGCTTCAAGGCTGGGAGATGTGACCTTATATGGAAATGGTATTTTAGATGCTTCAGCAGCTATAGGTATAAGTGCTCCTGTAGTTACACCAGAACCGACAAGCACACCTACAGTTACGCCATTAGGAAATCAAAGTGACAGATATATAAAACTTGAGTTGGACAAGGATACTGCAAATATCGGGGATATAATAACAGCTTCGGTAAAAATAAACAAAATTAAAAACTGTACAGGATGTCAGGTAAATATAAAATATGACCCTGAAATATTACAGCCTGTAAATCTGGATACAGGAGTTGCCATTGATAAGAATTCAACTCCAAAAGGTGGTGACCTTTTTAACGATTCTAGTCGCTTCCCATTTTTGTGTGCTTCAAACAATCCAGAAAAAGGGTACATAAGTGTTAGTGCATGTTATTTTAATACTGATGGGTTTCGTTCAACAAAAGATTCAGGCACAGTTGCTGTCTTGGGCTTTAAGGTGTTGAAGGAGAATGCTGTCAAAATAAGCATTGAGGATTTTGCGGAGTACGATTCAATAATTGAAGGCGCATTAGTTTTTGACAGCATTTCTGGCAAATTACCGAAAGAAAGTTATTCAATCATTCAGCCTTCCATAATAAATGGACATTTGCCAGAATTAGTGAAAGAAGAGTCTAGTATTAAGGCAGCATCAACTAATATGGTTATTTCGACTATTGGAGTTTCAACCCATTCTGTAAGTGGGTACGTTGATGCAGGATTTTCTTATAGTGAAAGTGTTGCAGGTACTATCAGGCAAGGATTTAATGTTGAAGTTTATCGCATAGTTAATGGAGTATATGAAATATGTAGAGATATAAACAATAATACTATAAGCGATACGACAGATGACAAAGGATATTTTGAAATGAACTTTAGTATTCCTGCTAATACAAGTGAGGATATAGCATTCAAAATATCAAAAGCAGGATATTTGTATCGAATGGTAGATGCATCAAGATATATTTCAAATATGAAGATCGGAACAAAGGAGAACCCTGTATTAATGTGGGGTGGAGACTTTGTTATAAATGGAACTCAGGATAATGTAATAAATATACAAGATAATATGCAATTAGGAAGTGCATTTAATAGTGTTGTCGGCGATGCTCAATATAAGGTAGAATTAGATTTGAATAAAGATGGTGCAATAAATATGTCTGATGTACTGATATTGGGAGCTCATTTTGATAGCATACCTTCGGATTATCCAAAACAAGATGTATACTTAGTTGAAGATGTAAATATTGGTGCTGTGAATGATGTAATCTCAATAAATGGAAATACTGCTTTAAACTTAACCCATCTTTCGATTTTCCAGCTAAATTTTGACATATATTAGGCGAAATTCAGCTAAATTTCTTAAAAAATTGTCTTGAAACCCTTATAAATTCGTTTGGAATCGCGTTTGTAGTGACCTAAAAATAA
>Ga0209800_10000569_pt1 | contig 54399 bp, 40 predicted proteins | sample Higcelweek8metaG_FD_187174 | JGI IMG/M metagenome (GOLD analysis project Ga0209800, IMG submission 187174) | Freshwater pond sediment microbial communities from the University of Edinburgh, under environmental carbon perturbations - High... | ecosystem: Environmental > Aquatic > Freshwater >...
CATGTTGAACAAGCGGCATAACATGACTTTGTTACGAAAGTGGTTACATGTTTGCCGCTTGTGTTTTTGTGAAAAGAACAGTTCGTTGACCTTTCAGGTTATTTTGAGTTGAAAAACTTGTTTTGTAGGTAGGTTGAGCAAAAATTTGCACAAAACATTTGTAAGACAGTTTAATTGTGCAACAATTACACTCAAAGCAATTGTTTGTCGGTTACACAGAGGAGAAGATTCATCCAAAACTTTTGTTTTGAATGGAAAAAGGGTCCCGAAAATATTTTAAACAATTGTTTGAAGTTGCATCAGGGGTCATTGTATCTGTAAAACATTTTCAGGTTGTTATCATTGCTCTCAAACTACCTTAAAACATTTGTATTGTTCCTCATTCTTGCCCGACCTACATACAAAACATTTTTTTTTGGAAAAAAAGTGAAAGCAGTGAGATTGAAGAATACGAAATACAAATTTGATTGAATGTATGATGTCTTCAATAAACCGTAAATATAAAAAGTGTTTGAAAATGAACCATTAAAAATTTTATCTATGAAAAATTGTACCTGCCTACTACCCGTAATAATTTTAATTTGCCTTATTGCTTTATTCTCCTGCGGGATTCCCTGTATCCCGTCGAATCTACATGGAGATGTGATTGCATTTTACCCGTTTACCAATGCGACGTTGAACGACCAGTCAGGGAATAATCAGAATCTGACTAATAATGGTGCGGTACCTGCCACCGACAGGAGCGGCACAATCGACTGCGCATACCAATTTAATAACTGGCCCGTTAATAATAATCAATATCTTACAATACCGAACCCGTTGTTTTTGAATAATCTGACTGATTTTTCCATTTCGTTGTGGTATCTTCCTGAAAACAATACCAGGCCTCCGGGACTTTTTGAAACTTTAGTTGGAAGGGATAATATTGCTGGATGTCCTAATAGGAGCGGGCAATGGTCGGTTGGGCTTTACGATTGCAGGAAGGCTGTCTATGGTCGGTTAAGTTCGGTTTGGGATCAAAATATTATTACTTCAAATTTTAATTGTCAGATGGAAGTTGATGCCCGGACAAATGGTTCATGGCACCATTTGGCAGCGACTTACAATTACAATAGTACTGCAATGAAGATATACCGGGATGGAATATTACAAAATACGGTAACCGGAATGGCAAATTGTATCGGGGGAGTTGCCATACAAGATATTGGGGATTTTTATGTGGGAAGAAATTATACCGGGAAAGTTGACGATTTAATTTTGTTCAAAAAGACATTAACACAAGCAGATGTTGACGATTTATTTCAAATGTCATCTTGTTGTGGAATATATGATTGAATCAACCTTTTACCTGTAAAAACAGCATGATAACTTATACTTTGGGCGATGACTGAAAATTGCAGATTGGTTTCACCCACGGGTGAAACCAATAGTTCTCAGATTCCTCAATTCCCGGGAATATCAATTTCACAATCTGTCAGCCGGTGAATATAAATAGGGTAGAATAGAGCGAACCCTCCATTGAATGGGGGGTGAACAATTTGAATAATATTCTTAGTTGCGTGTCAATGTATAATTGATCTATTTCGATCTATAAAATCCCGAATGAAATTGTAAAATGGAACATAACAACAGTTTGATCAGCCTTAATTTCTAATCCTTTACGCAGCGGATGGAAAGTCCCAATTCCTCATTTACAATGTAACCGAAATTAAAATTTACTTCAGTGTCATCGTAATTTGCGTATTGATAGAATGCTTCAATAGTTGATGATAGCTGAGTTGAAGTCCACCAGTAACCAGTGAAACCCATATTGAGGAAATTTAAATTATAAAATGTGCCACCAGGAAGAGCAGTAAAACCTGATTCGTTCGTTGCTCCTGTGTTTGGTTTTTTCCAATGAGTTGTACCTATTTCTTTTAATTTTCCTCCGGCATTTTCACCACCTAACGCATCGATAAGTTCAGCCCATTCAGATGTGCTTGGTAGGTGCCAGCCAACCGGGCAAACCCCTCGAACGTCGCTGGGGTTGGTATCACTGCTTGCATTACCGTCCATAGCAGCCAGCCAATTGTATAACACACCATATGTATTATAATTTGTCGTGGATTTAGCTGCTTTAACATCTGTGCCATCATAATCATACACATAGTAATATGGGTTGGTTGATGAAATTGTTGCAGTACCAACTACCGATGGTAAATATTTTAGGTTTTCAGCCATCCAAACCTGGTTGGCGATGATCACAGCCTTATAAATATTGCTATCCCTTTGGTCTATAAAGGTGAAATAATTTTTCATTATTGGCTTATAAAAGATGATACTATCAATCTCAGAAACGTTTTGATGATAAATTATATTCCCATCTTTCATTATGTAAATTGTGTCGTTTTGCGCTGTGATTATTCCAATTGAAAATAAAGAAACAATAATAAGTAAAATACATTTTTTCATTTGTCAGTTCTCTTTTTTAGTGTTTTAAGAATTTTACTGTTTCGGTGTTTCTCCCGTTTGTTATCCTGCATAAATATAATCCTTGCTGCAATGACGACACAGATAACCGGTAAACACTCTGGAGTTCATTTATGGTTTTTATGTAAATAAGTCTGCCTTGTTCGGTAAAAATTTCCACAGTTAATTTTTCTTTTCCAGGCGACATTAATTGTACATTCAATTGGTCGGATACCGGATTGGGATATATTAGCAAGACATCTTTTTTTCTTTCTAAAGTAAGTGAGTTCGTTGTTAAGTTTTCAAAATTCAAATAACGTAAGTTAGCAAATGAATATGTATCAGAACTTCCATCGGTTTTATTTATAGTAATATTACCTGATGAAAAACTCATCTTTTGTATGCTATTCAAGGATTCGTTAGTTTGTGTTCCGTTTAATTCTTTTACATACACCGTTTGAGCCTTTACAGCCATTAGACATAACAGAAAAAAGAGTATGATGCTTAATTTTAACCGTATATGTTGCATGACTTAAGTTTATTTTTCATGTTGTTTTAGTTTTATGTTATTCACCCCCCAAAACTAACCAATGAATACAGAAAAACAAATCTTTTATTTGTTGATTTTTGGAAATATTTAGTACTGGCAGGTAAACTATAAAACAGGTTGGCAGTGTACTTATAAATGGTGATAAGGTTTTAAAAGCACAAGTGTAGAATTGAATTTTAAATTTAAAGATACAAGGATGTTGTAAGATGTTCAAGATAATGTCTGTTCAATTACCTCAACATATCTTTCCATTTTCACCTTTTATCACTAAATTTAAAGGTCAAAAATCATCCTGATCATGAACCTTAAAATATTTATGATGTATCCTGTCTTCATACTTTTAACTTTTCCTTTCCCGGGCCAGGGGCAAAACAAAGGGGAAACCACATACATCCGCAAACCCGCGGTGGCCGGAACGTTTTACCCGTCCGATCCGGTAAAGTTGAAATCACAGGTAGAGTCCGATTATCAGAAAGCCGGAAACCCGTGTGGCGGGTCGAACGTGGCAGCAGTGATTGTTCCTCATGCTGGTTATGTGTTTTCGGGCGAAGTGGCAGCCTCGGCCTTCGCTCAAATCGATCAGGCACGAACGTATGAACACATCTTTCTGATCGGCACCAGCCATCTGGTTTATTTAAAAGGAGCTGCCATTTTTAATCAGGGTAATTTCAGTACGCCGCTTGGTATTGTTGATGTTGATGTTGCCCTGGCAAATAAGCTGATCAAAGAAAACTCTGTTTTTGAAGATGCTCCCGAAGCGCACACCAAGGAACACAGTCTTGAGGTTGAACTTCCGTTTTTGCAATACCGGTTGAAGAAGCCATTTAAAATAGTCCCAATCATCATTGGAACGCAGTCTGAGGCAACCTGCCGTAAAATTGCCGATGCGCTGAAACCTTATTTCAACGAAAAAAACCTGTTTGTAATCAGTAGCGATTTTTCGCATTATCCCGATTATGCCGGGGCTGAAGAGGCCGACAAAACCACTGGCGATGCCATTGCTGCCAATTCGCCCGAGAAGTTTCTGAGGGCACGAAATAGCAACGGTTTGAAGAAGATTCCCGGTCTGGTAACAAGTTGTTGTGGCTGGAGTTCGATACTCACGCTGCTCTATCTTACTTCGGATACGAAGGGAATAACCGTTCAGCATATTGATTATAAAAACTCGGGTGATATTGAATATGGCGATCATTCACGCGTGGTTGGTTATCATTCGTTTATTTTTAAACGCGATAAACAGCACGTGACTGAAAATACAAGTTTTTCGCTCGATGCGAAAGATAAAATTCAGTTGCTTAAATTGGCGCGTGCCACCATTGAAACCCAACTGCGAAACCAGCGTTTCACCCCGGTTGACGAAACCCAGCTATCCGATGCACTGAAGACACCGTGTGGCGCCTTTGTAACGCTTCATAAAAATGGACAACTTCGAGGTTGCATTGGCCGGTTTAAGGCCAGCGATCCGTTATATAAAATTATTCAGCAAATGGCCTCGGCTGCTGCTTTTCAGGATACCCGCTTTGAGCCGGTAGAGTTGTCTGAAATGAAGGATATTGATTTTGAGATTTCGGTGCTAACCCCTCTGAAGCGGATTCAAAGCATCGATGAGTTTGAGCTTGGAAAACAAGGGATTTACATTGTGAAAGGTTATAATACTGGTACTTTTTTGCCCCAGGTTGCTACGGAGACTGGTTGGAGTAAAGAGGAATTCCTGGGACATTGTGCCCGCGATAAAGCCGGAATAGGTTGGAATGGTTGGAAGGATGCTGAACTTTATACTTACGACGCGTTGGTTTTCGGTGAAAAGGAACTGATGAATCCTGAGAAATGAATGCCTATCCGCTTTTACCAGTTTCCATTTTAACCATTCTGGCTTGGTTTACCACATGGTTGTTTGCACAGTGGGCGATTTTTACTCCAAAATCACACCAGAAATTCTGGAATTATCTGTTGCTGGTTACCTTTTTAGTGACCGGATTCTTTGGGTTGTTGAGTGTTGTCAAAATCAATTACCAGCTCGAAATACCCCATTACGATCAGCTGTTAAGATGGCATGTTTCCTTTGGAATCGCGATGGTTGTTGTAGCCATTTTTCATTTTTCATGGCACCTGAAATATTACTTTTCGAGGTCATCCAAAGGTTCGAACGGTAATGAAATTCCTAACGTTGGATATGATAATCACCCTTCTGAAAAAATGCCTTACCTGCTATTCTTATTGGGGGCTTTGGCTGTTATCAACCAAGTAGTTTTCATCAGGGAATTCATGAGTGTTCTCGATGGAAATGAATTGGTGCTGGGGTTGGTTATGTCGTTCTGGTTTTTGATTACCGGATGGGGCGCTTTCAATGGAAGAAAGAAAATTCAGCAGGATTTTGATCTTAAGAAAGGAATGAAATTGTTGGCGTTCCTGGCAATTGTACCGGCTTTCATGGTTGCTTTGCTCTATTATCTGAAAAGTTTGCTTTTTCCACCGGGAACCCTTGCCGGAATGGGTATTTCAATTGTGGGTATTTTCATGTTGTTATTCCCGGTTTGCTTTCTTTCCGGATATCTCTTTACCGCATTTTCGGCGCTTTTTTCACAGTCGGAAAAGAAAAATCAGATTGGAAAGGCTTATGCCTATGAATCGTTGGGTAGCCTGGCCGGTGGCCTGATTTTTAGTATTATGCTGGGCCGTTTGTTCAACACGTTTGAAATTTTTGGGATCATAACGGGAATCGTTTTATTTATATCCGCACTGATTGTTTATCCGAAAGAAAATCGTAAACAGTGGATTTATTATGGGCCTGCCATTCTGATTTTGTTGGCAGTCTTTCTTTTCAACCCTGACACATTGATCAAAAGTTTTTTTTATCCCAACCAGAAAATCATACTGAATCAAAGCACTCAATATGGTAATATGGTTGTTACACAACAGGCCGGGCAGCTTAATTTTTATGAAAACAATATCCTTCAGTTTTATTCAGACAATCTTATGCAGAGCGAAGAAGCTGTTCATTACGCCATGGTACAGCATGAAAACCCCAAACAGGTTTTGCTCATTTCGGGGGGCATTTCAGGGATGATCAGAGAGATTAAAAAATACCCGGTTGAAAAGATTACCTATCTCGAAACCAATCCTGAAATCTTCAGGCAATGGCGAAATTTTGCTGGCGCTGCTGATAATTTGAACCGTGTGGAGTTTATCGACTCCGACATCCGTACATTCCTGAACCGAACAAGTGCCATTTACGATGTCATCCTGATCAATCTTCCGCCCCCATCGACGCTTGGTTTTAACCGGTTTTATACCGAAGAATTTTTTGGCATTCTTCGAAAGCATTGTAACAGTGGGAGTGTGGTCTGTACCAATTTGCCTTCAACCGCCAATTATGCCGAGGCCAATGCACTCGAAGTGAATGGGTCACTTTGGCGAACCATGCGAGGGCAATTCAAAAACCTGTTGCTGTTACCCGGAGAAAAAAACTATTTTTTGGCCTCTGAAAATCGGCTGTCGTCTGATATTTCAATGTTGATAAGCCAGGAAGAAATAGTCAACGAATATGTTAATTCAAATTACATCGACGACGAGTTGTTGGGAAGGCGATCGCAAACCCTGGTCTCGCAATTCGATAAGACCGTTAGTATAAACCGCGATTTTTATCCCTTCATGTTTGTCAAACAGATTAACCACTGGCTGAATTTTGTTGGCGCGAACTATACTTTGATGATTGTTGTTCCGGTTGTTCTGTTTTTGCTCTTGTTTTTCAAGCTTAACCGGGTTACAACGGGATTGTATACCGGAGGATTTACATCGGCCTCGCTCGAAGTAACTCTGATGTTGGCTTATCAGGTTTTCTTCGGAAGCCTCTATCTTGCCTCCGCACTGTTCTTCTCCGTTTTCATGGGAGGGTTGGCTTTGGGAAGCCAGTGGAAGCAAAAAAACAGAGTGCAATTTTGTTTGAAAAGTTACTCGTTTGTTCAGTTTTTACTTGCGCTGTTTTCTTTGTTGATCCCTGTCTTTATTTTTCTGATTGGGAAGGTTCCTGGGCCTGATTTCATAATGCAATTTCTGTTTTTCATTCCGGTATTTGTGCTGGCTTTTGGCATTGGTTATGAGTTCAACCTGGCTTCGGCCTTGCAACCTTATGGATACAGTAAAACCTCAGCCATTAATTACAGCGCCGACCTTGTAGGATCAGCCTTTGGAGCTTTCCTGACGGCCATTTTGCTATTGCCTGTTTGTGGTTTGGTTGTAACCTGTGTTGTGGTGGCTGTGTTGAATTTGTTTAGTGGGTTGAGGGTGAGTTTTCAAAGGATTAGCTAACTTAATCGTCAAATTTGAGTAATGGATAAACGGCAATTCATAAAGACAGCATTGTTGGGAGCAGGAGCGGCCTGTTTTTACAACCCTTTGTCGGTTTGTGCAACCGCTTTGTCCCCTTCTGCAGTGGGTAAAAAATGGACTAAAGAGGCAATGTTCTACACCGTTACTCCCAAAGGAATCCGTTGTCTTATTTGCCCGAATGAATGCAATATCAAAGAGGGCGAAGCGGGCGACTGCCGAAACCGGGTGAACCGTGGCGGAAAACTTTATTCCATTGCTTATGGCAACCCCTGTGCGGTCCACATCGACCCGATTGAAAAGAAACCCTTGCTCCATTTTCTTCCCGGAAGTAAAGCCTTTTCGGTGGCAACCGCTGGGTGTAACCTTGCCTGTTTGTACTGCCAGAACTGGAGTATTTCACAAAAAAGTCCGAATGAAACTCAAAACAGTGACCTGCTTCCCGATAAATTGGTTGAAGCATGTAAAAAAGAGGGATGTGAATCGATTGCCTATACCTATTCAGAACCCATCACTTTTTACGAATACACCTACGATTCAACTGTTCTTGCCCGGCAGGCTGGTATTAAAAATGTGTTGAAAAGTGCCGGTTACATTAACCGTGAGCCTCTTTTGAAACTCTGTAAAGTGATCGATGCCGCCAATATCGACCTGAAATCATTTAGCGAAGATATCTATCTAAAGCTGTGTGCCGGAAAGCTTCAACCGGTTCTCGATACACTGATTACCCTGAAAAAAGAGGGTGTTTGGCTCGAAATCACCAATCTGGTTGTGCCCTCGTGGAACGACGACATGGAAATGATCAAACGGATGAGCGGCTGGCTGGCGCAAAACGGTTTTGAACAAACACCGCTTCACTTCAGCCGCTTTTCACCCATGTACAAACTCACACAATTGCCGCCAACTCCATTAAATACGCTGAAAAGTGCGCGTGAAACCGCGATGAAGGAGGGGTTGAAACATGTTTATGTTGGCAATGTTCCCGGTTTGGATCTCGAAAACACCATCTGTCCGAAATGCCACAACATGGTTGTTGAACGGCGTGGCTTTAGCACGTTGCAAAATCATATTTTTGGAGGAAAATGTACCTTTTGTGGGGCTGCAATTGCCGGAGTTTGGCAATAACGTCTGAAAATTCCTACTCAAATAGGGTAAATCCGGTAATGATTGTAATTTGTAAAGTAAAACGAATATAAATCTACATGGATAAGTCGCTACTCTTCATCCTTGCCCAATTGCTATCCATTGTAACATTTGCCCAAACAGTGAACATTACTGTGGATGCATCTCAAAACCGGAAACCTGTTTCACCATCTATTTATGGAAAAAACAATTCATTGTCTGATGACCTTGGCAGTCCGTTGTCGAATGCTGAATGGCAGAGATTAAGAGATGTAGGTATCAGGCTTTTCAGGGAAAACAGCGGTAATAATGCCACCAAATACAACTGGCGATTGAAGCTAACCAGTGCTCCCGACTGGTATAATAATGTCTATCCTGCCGATTGGGATTATGAAGCAAAAAGTTTGCAACAAAATATACCCGGAGCAAAGGGCATGTATGCATTTCAACTGATTGGCAAAGTTGCTTTGAATGATGATCATAACTTCGACGATTGGGATTATAACAGCGCTCAATGGTGGCCGGGAGTAAATCAAAACCTGGCTGGTGGCGGAACGGTTAATACCGACTGGAATGCAACCAAAGCCCTTGTTGAAGGCAATCCCGATCTTTATTTGAAAAATTGGCCTCCTGATTCAACTGTAGCTATTTTAGACAAATGGTTTGGGACAGGTAGTGGTAAATTAAATCTTGATCAATCCGCTTTTCAGTACTGGAATATGGACAATGAGCCTGAAATATGGGAAGGTACACACGATGATGTAATGCCCCAACAATGTGCCGCCGAAGAGTTTATGCAACGTTATTTTGCTGTGGCAAAGAAAGCCCGTGCCAAATTTACAAACATCAAACTGGTGGGTTTTGTACCCTGTTCGGAATGGTACTGGTTTGCCTATCCTGATGGAAAAGGAGGCAGCGGTAAGATTTCGTATAAAGGGGCTTTGTATACTTGGGTGGAATACTTTATAATGCGGATAGGAGAAGAGCAAAAGGCATCCGGTATTCGGTTGATTGATGTAATTGATTTACACACCTATCTTTCGGCAAGTTCAGAGGAGGAGCTATTGCAAGTGCACAGGGTATTTTATGATAAAACCTTTGACTATCCCGGAGCGAATGGTGTAAAGTTGTTAAGCCCAAATGGATGGGATGAAAGTATTACCAAAGAGTATATTTTTAAACGGATCAACGAATGGCTTACCCAATATCTTGGAGCCGATCATGGAGTTACATTAGGTTCAACGGAATCGGGCTGGGATGATTTCAACCAGATGCCTCTTGCGTTGAATTATGCATCAACGCTTGGAGTGTTTGCCAACGAAGGGGTTGAACTGTTTACTCCCTGGTATTGGAGTCCTTCGTACTGGGAGGTGGTTCATCTTTTTAGCAGATATAGCAAAAATATCAGTGTAAAATCTACCTCAGACGATGATAATAATTTGTCGGCTTATTCCACGGTTAGTTCCGACAACGACTCGTTGACTGTTGTGCTTGTAAACCGGTATTCTTCTTCAAAAGATGCACAGGTAACCCTTTCAAATTTTGCGGTAACCGATGGAATTTATCAGGTTTATACGCTAAAAGATTTACCCAAAGATAACTCGACAGAGACATTTATATCGCATACCAACAACGCGTTAAAGTCGTCGAATATGGTTGTTTCCAATAACAAGTTATCATTATCGTTACCGGCTTATTCTATTACTTCGGTAATTCTTCGTACAGGTGCGGCAAGTGGTAATTATCTGGGTGTTTCTTCATCAACCATTGAGTTTAATTCAGAGGCAGGCAGCACTGAAATAATTGTAAGCTCAAATACATCCTGGATCGCAAACAGCAATCAAAGCTGGCTTACGTTGAGCAAAGTGTCTGGATCAAACAATGTAACAATTACTATTTCTGCCAGTGCCAACGCATCAACCGAAGCAAGAACAGCAATTGTAACCTTTACCGGAACAGGTGTTGAAAGCCAAACCATCACCATATCACAGCTTTCACCGAAAATATATCCTGCGGATGATTTGATCATTTACAACGATCAGGAGACCCTGATTCAAGGGGAGTGGAGCGATGGCGGGACCTTAAATGAAGTATCTTTTGGCGCTTTTGAAGGAACCAAACATTACCGTTTTAACTATGATTTCTCCGGTTGGTGGGCCGGATACGGACTTAATCTTTGCAACTGGGCAGGTGATGGCTCCGGTTACGATTTTACAGGTTTTGAATCCTTGAGATTTGCCTGCAAACTAACTGGCCCGGCTACTGCATCCATCGCGTTAAAAAATGCCGATAATTCAACTTCTACCGAAGGTGTTCCTATTGAAGGGGTAGGTTCAAATTACCAGGAGTTTACCATTCCACTAACTTCATTTACAGGAATGGATTTGAATGATGTGGGCGAAATAATGGTCAATGTTAATGGTAATGAATCGTCCGGTTCAGGGGAGTTCGATATAGATAATATCAGGCTTGGTGCAAAAGTAATCACCGTTGGAAATTCTAATCTCAAAAAACCTTTCTCATTGATTCAACTGCAAAACTATCCAAATCCATTTTCCACCTCAACCACTATATTTTATAATGTACCCGAGAATGGTCATTATAATGTAAGAATTTTTGATTTGACAGGACGGGAAATAGTGAAACTTGTTGATAAAGAAAAACCTGCCGGAGTCCATTATGTAGAATGGAATGGAACCGATTCCAATGGAAATAAGGTTGACAATGGCATTTATTTTTATCAGTTGATTGATCGGGAGGGTTTTGCCAGTACCGGAAAAATGTTGTTAATAAAATAAGCAATTAAAAGGGTAAGGCAGTCATTGTCATCCCTTCAAAAAAAATTTACAATTAATATTAAGATGATTGACATTAGAAACCGCTGTGACTCTCCAAGTTTTACTTTGGCGACAACTTACTTCTTTTCTTGCTGTAAAAGAAATAAATCAGCAATCCCATCGCCATCCACGAGATCAACCGTAACCAGGTGTCTCCTGGAAGAGCGGCCATTTGTGCCAAACAAATAATTGCACCGGCTGCCGGAATAAACGGAACCCATGGAGTTTTGAACGGACGGGGAAGATTGGGATTCGTTTTTCGAAGGACGATTACACTTACACATACAATAACAAACGCCAAAAGTGTTCCTATTGAAACCAATTCTCCCAAAATATTGATTGGTAAAACACCTGCAATAATGGCTGCAAAAAAACCAGTTAAGATAGTTGGTACGTAGGGCGTTCCGAAACGAGGATGAACTTTTGAAAAACTTTTTGGCAATAATCCATCTTTTGACATTGCAAAAAAGATGCGGGGTTGCCCCATCAACATAACCAATACAACAGACGTTAACCCGGCCAGAGCGCCAATTTTTATTAGTGGGCGCAACCATAATAATGCATTTCCGGCACGGTCGATAGCCAGTGCAATGGGCGCCGCCACGTTGAGTTCCTTATAATTGACTATTCCCGTTAAAACTGCTGCCACCGCGATATACAGAATTGTACAAATTGCCAGAGATACCAATATTCCAATGGGCATGTCTTTCGCAGGATTCTTAGTCTCTTGCGCCGCGGTTGACAATGCATCGAACCCGATATAAGCGAAGAAAATCACACCCGCGCCGGTAAATATCCCCGAAATTCCAAATTGACCAAATTTTCCGGTGTTTTCAGGAATAAACGGGGTCCAGTTATCAACATTGATGTATGAAATACCAAAACCAATAAATAGCAGAACAACAGCGACTTTAATAAACACAATTACATTATTGACGCGGCTCGATTCCTTGATCCCAATTACCAGAAGGGTTGTTATTAATGCAACAAGCGCAACGGCAGGAAAATTCAACAGGCTTCCGGTAGCTTCCCATCCTTGTCCCGGAATGTGGTTAAACGGCGCCTGGCACATTTTATCCGGGATGATGATATTAAAATCTTTCAGCAAACTGACAAAATATCCTGACCAGCCTACTGCTACGGTTGAAGATGCAAACAAATATTCAAGGATCAAATCCCAACCAATAATCCATGCAATAAACTCACCCAGTGTTGCATACGAATAAGTGTAGGCGCTACCTGCAATGGGGATCATCGAAGAAAATTCGGCGTAACACAGCCCGGCAAATACGCAACCTAAACCTGAAACGATGAATGATAAAATGATGGCCGGGCCAGCGTAATTGGCGGCTGCTGTGCCGGTCAGAACAAAAATCCCGGTACCAATAATAGCGCCTATTCCAAGGGCAATCAGGTTTCTTGCTGTAAGTTCCCGTTTCAATCCAGTATCCATGCTTGCTTCTTTCAGCAAGAGTGAAATAGATTTTTTTCTGAATAGTTGGTTCATCTGTTTGGTATTTAAATGTTCAGCAGATTGAAATAACCTTTTGTTGCAAAATTGCTAGGTTGAACAAGTATAGCAATTTCATACCGGAAACCATTAAGCGAAAGCTTAAAAGTTGGAATTTTTTTTTCTGTTTGTTTTGAATCGAGAAAGGTTTGTCTGTGGTGGGATCGACGAAATCGATTCATTCAATCGTCAGAAATAAACATAAAAAAAGCGGGTTATCGTTTGATAACCCGGCTGTCCATAGTTTAGTTAGATCAGAAAATAGATGATGGTTTAAAGAGAAAAGGAAAATTATTGTATTAGGTGTCAATAATCACAAGTTTTCATTCTTTAATTCGGGTAGCTAATATAGGATTTATTTTTAAAAAGCTATAAAAATGTTTAATAAAAATTAATGAACAGGTGCGGGCGCAAACGTTTTCGAAAAGGGTTTCTGTCGATATGTTATTGTGAGTGAGGTCAAATGATTTTAGATTCAACATGCAATATTTTTTGCAAAAAGGAGGATAAAAACGCTGTTTTTTGCAAATTATTCTACATTCGGAGCTATAAAAATTAATAATTTCAATACTAATTAAGCTGAAAAATGTAAAAATGTAAAATTGACTTTTAAAAGATTCGCAATTTTAACCAAAACAAAAATGATTAATAGTTTCGAAAAATGGCAATGATGAATTTCATCTGGGCAATATTATTAAATTTAAAGATTAATTTCGCTTATGAACAAATTTCTCCAAAACGTTGCTTCATGGGTGCTCGATAAATATCAAAATGATTTGTCAGAAGTAACCCTTGTATTCCCAAATAGAAGGGCAGGGTTGTTTTTTCAGAAATATTTGAGTCAACTGGTTGACCGACCTATTTTTTCACCTCAGATCTTAACAATCACTGATTTGGTCACTTCATTCTCTGAATTGAAAAGCGACGATCATAACACTCTGGTAATTGAATTGTGGGAGACTTTCACTGAAGTTACGTCAACAAATGAAGCGATCGACGATTTTTTCTATTGGGGCGAAATGATGCTTTCCGATTTCAACGATATTGATAAGTATTTGGTTGATGCACAGAATCTTTTTAAAAATATTGAATCACTGAAAGAGATAGACTCCGGTTTCGATTATCTGACTGATGAACAGATACTTTTTTTGTCATCTTTTTGGAAAAACGTTCTGAAAACCAGAAGTTCTGACGACAAAAATAGTTTTTTGAAAAGTTGGGATAACCTCTTTCCTGTTTACAAGACCTATAAGGAGAAACTAAAAAAAGAAGGCCGTGCTTTTGAGGGGATGGTATATCGCGATATGGTTGAGAATCTTGAGCAAAAGATTTCTGAATGGTCTGATCGAAAAGTGGTTCTGGTTGGGTTTAATGCCCTTAATTCGTGTGAAAGGAAGCTTTTCAATTTTATTAAAGTAAACTGTGAATCCTCTTTCTTATGGGATTATGACCAATATTATCTTTCGTCCAAACATCATGAAGCCTCATTTTTCATGATTTCAAATTTATTGCAATTTCCGATGCCTTCCGATTTTCAGATTTCGGATCATGATTTTTCAAATTTAAAAAACATCGATCTGGTTTCAGTTCCGGGTTTTTCAGGGCAGGCGGTTTTTTCTTCACACTGGCTTGATGAAAACAGGCAGATAGTTACTTCCGAATTTGATAATACAGCGATTGTGCTGTGCGACGAAACGTTGTTGACTCCCTTGTTAAATACATTGCCTCAAACCATTGGTGATGTGAATATTACCATGGGGTATCCATTGAAAAACTCCCCTGTGTACGCTTTAATAAAAGGGTTGATTGACATCGACCGCAACAGCAGAAAGAATAGTGAAGGTTTTGTGCAGTACTATTATCGCAATGTTTTATCCCTGTTAAACCATCCTCTTTTAAAATCGATGTCGGGTGATTTTACCATTCAGCTAAACGAACGGATTCAGAAAGAAAACAAAATTTACCTTACTGTTGCCGATTTTGCAGGCAACGATTTGTTAACGAATATTTTTACCCTTCCGGATGATGCGATCAAATCAAAAGAATATTTCCAACGAATTGCGTTACAAATTTTTTCTGAAATTCCCGAGGACGATAAACTAACGAAGGAGTCAATATATCAGTTTTACCTATTATTAAACAGGTTGCACGACGCTCTTTTCAACCCGAAGTTAAAAGGGGGACAGTTCATTTCAAAAAAACTGTTTTATCAGCTCTTATTAAAGGCTACCGAGAGGTTGAGCATCCCATTCGAGGGTGAACCATTAAGCGGAATGCAGATTATGGGATTCCTGGAGACCCGGTGCCTCGATTTTGACAACCTCATCATCCTTTCTTTCAACGATGATAAACTGCCGGGAAATCCTCATCAACATTCATTTATTCCATACTCACTGCGGAAAGGTTTCGATTTACCAGTGATAGAAGACCGGAATGCCATGTATTCCTATTATTTCTACCGGTTAATTCAAAAGGCTAAAAATGTAACGTTGGTGTACGATTCACGAACCGATGGACTGACCCGTGGTGAGGTGTGCAGATATGCTACTCAACTCAAATATGAAGCTACTCATCTGAAAATTACTGAAAGACAGGCTATTTTCAATTTTGATTCTTTCGAAAATCAATCTGTGAATGTTGTTAAATCAGCAGCGATTATTAAAAAAGTGGAATCGGTTTTAACTTCTCGAACTATTTCACCCACCATGTTGAGCAGTTATATCGACTGTAAATTGAAGTTTTATTTTCGGTATATTGAAGGCATCAGAGAAACTGACGAGGTCTTCGAAGAGATTGATCATCTGATTTTTGGACGTATTGCGCATTTGGCGATGGAGGGATTGTATAAACCTTTCGTTGGAAAGGAGCTTTCATCTGAAAATATTCGAATGCTGATTGCCGATAAGAAGAACCTTAACAAACATTTGACTGAAGCCTTGAAAATAGAGTTTTTTAAAGGTGGCAGTTTTGATATGAATGGGAAAAACCTCCTGATTTTCGACATCATAAGAAAATACATTCTGAAAATACTTCACTACGATTTAGGTATTACACCCTTTACGTTGTTGTCGCTTGAAAAGGAATATACTTCCGGAATTGAACTCACGATTAGAGAGAATGTTCTGAAAGTAAAGGTTGGAGGAACCATCGACAGGCTTGACCAAACCAACGAATGTATCAGGGTTGTCGATTATAAAACCGGGAAATCGGACAGCAAGGTTAAATCAGTTGAATCGTTATTTTTACCTTCCAATAGCAGGAATAAGGCAGCTTTTCAGACAATGTTATATGCTCACTGTGTATTTGAACAGTTAGAGGGTAATATACCCATTGTTCCATCGGTTTATGGTGCAAGAGCAGTTTTTACCAGCGATTTCAATCCGGTTTTTCAGCTGGAGGGCCAGAATTTCGTTTATCAAAATCATGCTGAGGAGTTTAAAACGAACTTATCGGCTTTATTGACCGAGATATTAAACCAAGAGATATCGTTCTCACAAACAGAAGATGCACAAAAGTGTAGCTATTGCCCTTATAATCTGCTTTGTAACAGGGGAGGATAAACACCCCCAGCTCCCTAAAAGAAAAACCCCCTAAATCCACTGAAGGGGACTTAAGTAACTACCAAATTGTTAGTTTTTATAGATAGATCGAATAATAAATGAACGACAAAAACAAAGATGAAGAAATCTAAAAGTCCCCTCCCGATAGCTATCGCGGAAGAGGATTTAGGGGTTTTTACTCCTCTAATAATTCCGGCCTGACTTTCCGGGTAATCTCCATCGACATATTTTCCCTCCATTCATTAATCTTTTTTTCATTACCCGATAACAATATCTCGGGAACAACCCATCCGTTATGGTTCGCTGGTCGGGTGTAAACGGGTGGGCTTAACAAACCATCCTGAAAAGAATCGGTGAGAGCCGATGTTTCGTCCGAGAGTACTCCTGGAATGAGCCGGACTACACTGTCAATAACTACGGCAGCCGCCAATTCACCGCCTGTAAGCACGTAATCACCAATTGAAATTTCTTTCGTGATGTAATGATCCCTGATTCGTTGATCTACCCCTTTGTAGTGTCCACAGAGGATAATAATGTTTTGAAGCATCGAGAGATTATTCGCTTCTTTTTGATCAAACACCTTGGCATCGGGGGTCATATAGATTATTTCATCATAATCGCGCTCACTTTTCAATTTCAGGATTAAGTCTTCAATTGGTTGGATCATCATCACCATTCCGGCAGCTCCGCCAAATGCATAATCATCGACACTACGATGCTTATCAGTCGAATAGTCACGGATATTATGGATGAATAGTTCAACATACTCCTTTTCAATGGCCCTTTTTATCATCGAGTGGCTGAAAGGGCTTTCAACTATTTCTGGAAAAAGTGTTAGTAGATCGATTCTCATTCTTAAATCTTTTTTGCAAAGTTAGTCGATTCGGAAGGATTACCTATCGAACAAATTAAAAACTCGATCAGGAAATTTTTATATGAATCGAGCAAGGTTTTATTCATTGAATCGTCCTTCCGGTAATGAGAAAATTCCATTTTACAGTGTTTTATACCTAAAATTTATTTTAAAATTTTTGACTATTACCATTTAATATCTATTTTCGTAGGCTTCTTGAAGAATAAGGCTCTAAAACATAAATTGTTGTACTCAAATATCATAACAAGATGGAATCTAGCGATAAAAAGCTCTCAAAAACTCGGGTCGAGATGGACAATTCAGAATTAAATTCTGAAGATACTCAGGAAATCAAAACTGACTTAACTGATGAAAATCAGGAAAGTGATGAAGAAATTATTTCTGAAGAAGAAATAATCGATGAAAATCCGGTAGAAATTGTAGAAGAAATTAGTGAATCAGTAACCGAAATGCCGGTTGAGGTTGACGAATTGGTTGAGACTGTTGCTGAAGAAGCAATAGTTGAATCAGCTGAAGTTGATGAAATTGTTGAGTTATCTGAAGAGGTGGCTCCCGAAATTCAGGTTGAAGCTGTTGAAGCAGATGAACCTGTTGAATCGGTTGTTGAAGAAGCCGCTGAGGAAACGGTGGCCGAAGTTAATGAACCGATTGTTGAAGTAGTTGAGGAGGAAGCTGTTGAAATTATTGAACCTGAAGAAGAAAAGGTTTTAGAAGAAGCAGAAACCGCTGAACCTGTTGCTGAACAATCTGCTCAGGAGGAAGAATCAACCGACAAAGAAATTGTAGCCGCAATTGATGAAGAAATTCTTCTTTCTTTGGGTGATGAAGTTTTCGAAAATGAAGAATTATCCGATGAAGAAATTCATTCTGTTATTTCGACACTGGGCGAAGAAATTTCGGATTCAAAATATCCCGATTATTCAAATTATTCTGAAGTTGAGTTAATCAATGAACTTCGTAGTTTACTTGAAGTTAAAAGCTTCTATGAAATTCATGATCAGGTAGAAAGCATCAAAATAAATTTCTACAAAAAACACAAGCTGAAACTTCATGAAGAGAAGAAAAAATTTATTGATGAAGGTGGGTTTGAAGAAGAATTCAAACCGGAACCCGATTTATATGAACAAGACTTAAAGGCGCTTTTGCAACAATTCAAACAAAAGAAAGCTGAACACAATAAAGATATTGAGTCTGAAAAAGAGGATAATATCAAGAAGAAAGTAGAGATTATCGATGAAATTAAAAACCTTGTAAACCGGAAAGAATCGATCAACAAAACTTTCCAGGAATTCAGGGAGCTTCAACAGAAATGGCACGATGTAGGTTTGGTTCCGCAAGCCAACATGAAAGATTTGTGGGAAACTTATCATCACCATGTTGAAAATTTCTACGATTATATCAAGATTAACAAAGAATTGCGTGATCTTGACCTGAAGAAAAACATGGAAGAAAAAATTGGTTTGTGCGAAAAAGCTGAAGCACTGTTACTTGAACCTTCCATCATCAAATCATTCAATGCACTTCAAAAATACCACGATTTGTGGAGGGAAATAGGTCCGGTACCTCGCGATGATAAAGAGGATCTTTGGGAACGTTTCAAAGCAGCTACAACTTTGATCAATAAAAAGCATCAGGAGTTCTTCGAAAGCAGGAAGAAAACCCAAAAGAAAAATCTGGATGCGAAAACTGCACTTTGCGAAAAAGTTGAAGGTATTTTAGAAAACAATCTTGATTCACACAAAGATTGGGAAGATAAATCGAAAGAACTTGTTGAATTACAGAAATATTGGAGAACAATTGGGTTTGCTCCAAAAAAGGAAAACAACCTGATTTACGATCGTTTCAGAAAAGCTTGCGATGCATTTTTCGATAAGAAAAGGGAATTCTATTCAAAACACAAGGAGGAGCAAAACAATAACCTTCAGTTGAAAATAGAATTATGTATGCAGGCTGAATCGTTGAAAGAGAGCACCGATTGGAAAAAAGCAACTGACGAATTCATTAATATTCAGAAGAAGTGGAAAGAAATTGGGCCAGTTCCTCGTAAACAATCCGATATTATTTGGAAACGTTTCCGTTCTGCTTGCGATTTCTTCTTCAAACATAAATCAGAATTCTTTAGTTCGAAAGATTCAGAACAAACTGAAAACTTGAGAATTAAAAATGAACTCATCGAAACTGCAACTTCATTTGTTTTGACAGGATCAGATGAAAAAGATTTTGAGAAACTGAGAGATCTTCAGCGTCGTTGGACTGAAGTTGGCCATGTACCTATTCAGGATAAAAACGATGTTCAGAAACGATTCCGTGATGCGATCAATGTTCAGTTCGACAAACTGCGTGTTGAAGATAAAGACCGGAACCTTGTGAAGTTTAAAAATAAAATGAGCGACTGGAAATCGTCTTCAAAAGGTCACAATAAAATGTTTGCCGAACGCGATAAATATGTTATCAGGTTAAGGCAAATTGAAAGCGACCTTGTGACCCTTAAAAATAACATCGGGTTCTTTGCCGATTCGAAGAATGCTGAAGCATTGATTAAAGATGTTGAGAAGAAGATCGCTAATAACGAAGAACAGATTATTTACCTGAAAAATAAAATTAAGGTTATCGACGATGTCGATGACAAGGAAGAATAATTTAAAAAAGAGCGGCTTGAGTTTTTAGCCGCTCTTTTTTTATGAAATTACATTTTTAGAATCAGTCATATTATCACTATATTTGTTGCTTTTATTTTAAAATCTAAATTTCAACAGGTTGTCAACTAAGTATATATTTGTTACCGGTGGCGTAACATCATCATTGGGGAAAGGTATTTTATCAGCATCGCTCGCGAAACTTTTGCAGGCGAGGGGTTTTTCTGTTACCATTCAGAAACTCGATCCATACATCAATGTCGATCCCGGTACATTGAACCCGTATGAACACGGCGAGTGTTATGTCACTGAAGATGGAGCAGAGACCGATCTCGATCTTGGCCATTATGAACGTTTTTTGAACATTCCTACCTCTCAGGCTAATAATATTACCACGGGAAGGATTTATCAAACTGTAATCAATAAAGAGCGCAGGGGCGATTATCTGGGGAAAACGGTTCAGATCATTCCTCACATTACCGATGAAATTAAACGGCATATCAAATATCTTGGCAATAAGGGGAATTTTGATTTTATTTTGACCGAAATCGGTGGTACTGTTGGCGACATCGAATCACTGCCTTATATTGAAGCTGTTCGTCAGTTGAAATGGGAGATGGGGAAAAATGTTTTGGTCATCCACCTTACATTGGTGCCATTTCTTTCAGCATCGGGTGAGTTGAAAACCAAGCCTACACAGCACTCGGTTAAAGCGCTTCTCGAAAACGGGGTACAACCCGACATATTGGTTTTACGGACAGAACACGAATTGAACGATGGCATTAAGAAAAAAGTAGCCTTGTTTTGCAATGTGGCAGAAGATGCTGTTGTACAATCAATTGATGTTTCGACGATCTACGAGGTTCCTTTAAAAATGAAGGAAGAAAAGTTGGATGTAACAGTTTTAAAGAAATTTGGCGTATCGCTCGGCAAAGAACCTGAACTTGATAGCTGGAATGATTTTCTGAATAAGCATAAAAATCCAAAATCAGAAATTACCGTTGGGCTGGTAGGAAAGTATGTCGAATTGCACGATGCCTATAAATCGATTGCTGAATCATTTATCCATGCCGGCGCTGCAAACGAGTGTAAGGTAAATCTAAAATACATTCATTCTGAAGAAATTAATCGACGGAATGTGGAAACAATGCTTACGGGTCTCGATGGAATTCTTGTAGCCCCCGGATTTGGTCACAGAGGAATCTCGGGTAAAATAGAAGCTGCCCGGTATGCACGCGAGAATAAGATCCCGTACCTGGGTGTTTGTCTTGGATTGCAGATTGCTGTCATCGAATTTGCCCGCAATGTGCTTGGATTCACCGGAGCCGATTCTACCGAAATGAACGAAGTAACAAAGTTCCCGGTAATCGACCTTATGGAAGAACAAAAGAGCGTTACCAATATGGGCGGAACCATGCGGTTGGGAGCATTTAACTGTCAGATAAAAAAAGGCAGTAAATTATTTAACGCATATAAGAAAGAACTGATTTCTGAGCGCCATCGTCATCGATATGAATTCAACGATAAATACCTTAATGATTTTGTGAAAGCCGGTTTTAAACCGGTTGGGATCAACCCTGAAAATAAACTGGTTGAAGCGATGGAACTCGATGGTCATCCCTGGTTTGTGGGAGTTCAATATCACCCTGAATACAGCAGTACCGTATTGAACCCTAGTCCTCTTTTCGTTGAATTTATCAGGGCATGCAAAGAAAATAAAAGAAAATTGTAATAGTTCGGGTTTTTTTATCACCTATAATCAAAAGTAGAAAACAGATTTTGAATGGATAATAAAAATACAGTAATTGGGTTTGTACTGATTTTTGCAGTATTGATGATTTTTAATTATATCAACAAACCATCGCAAGAACAAATTGAACAGGTAAATCGCAAACGTGATTCAATCGAATTGGTAAAACAACAGGCGCTGCAAGATATTGAAAAGCAGCAGGCTGCCCAGGTTGCCAATCCGTTATTACAATCCGAAAGTGAGTTGGCTGATAGTACTGGCATTTCGTCTCAGCTTAGAAACTTATATGGCGATTTCAGCGTTTCAGCCAATGGAAAAGAAGAATTTATTGTTCTCGAAAACAACTTAATGAAACTAACCCTTTCTACAAAAGGGGGACAGGTTCATTCTGTTGAACTGAAGAATTACAAGCGTTACGATAAGTCAGGGCTTTACCTTATTGAAGGGGGAAAAACGGAACATAATCTTAACTTTTTTGCCCAAAACCGGAACATCAAAACCGATCAGTTCTATTTCAAACCTCTTGAAAATCAGAAATTAATTTCTGTAAACGGACCTGCTGTGCCAAAAGGTAAAGAAGGCCGTTTGAAATTCAACGAAGAGAATCGTGGTGAAAGCAAGGTGTTGACCTTACGCCTCGAAGCTGGTCCCGGCCATTATATCGACTATGTTTATACGATTTCGCATAACTCTTATGTTGTTGGATATGACGTTCGTATGGTTGGAATGGAGAAAATAATCAATACCAATACCGGTTATCTGAACTTCAATTTCAATTTTGATGTTCCCCGTCAGGAAAAAGTATCGACCTACGGTGAAGATCGTTACACAACCATTTATTATAAATTCAAGGATTCAGATTTTGACAATCTGAAAACCAACAAATCGGATACCGAAGAATTAAAAACCCCTGTGAAATGGATTGGGTTCAAACAACTTTTCTTTACTTCTGCCATTATTGCCGATGAATCGTTCCCCAATGCAATGATTACTACCGATAAGAAAGATGCCAAATCGCCTTATGTAGCTTCTTTCAAATCTGAAATCGGGTTGCCTTTCGATACACGACCAATTCAGGAATATGGTATGTCGTTCTATTTCGGCCCCAACCATTATCAAACCTTGAAAGATCAAGGAAATGATATGGAGAAGCTGATCGATTTGGGGTGGCCTGTTGTACGCGAAGTAAACCGTTACCTTATTATTCCTGTATTCAACTTTCTGAGGAGTAAGATTGCCAATTTTGGGATCATTATTCTTTTGCTTACCATTCTTATTCGGATCATTGTTTTTTATCCAACCTATAAAACTCAGGTATCGCAAGCTAAAATGAAGGCTTTGAAACCTGAAATTGAAGAGATAAACAAGAAATTTCCTCCTGAAAAAGCAATGGAACGTCAGCAAGCAACAATGGCTTTGTATAAAAAGGTTGGCGTCAATCCAATGGGTGGTTGTTTGCCAATGCTCTTTCAAATGCCAATCCTTATGGCGATGTTTTTCTTCTTCCCGGGATCGATAGAATTGCGCCAGGAAAGTTTCCTATGGGCAACCGACTTGTCAACGTTTGATGCCATTGTTTCATGGAAAGCCAATGTGCCGATTCTGAGCAGTATTTACGGTAATCATATCAGCTTGTTTACCTTGTTGATGACGGCTACTACAATTTTACAGACCAAGCTGACCGGATCGACTCAGGACACAAGTGCTATGCCTGGTATGAAGTACATGCTTTATCTGATGCCTGTTTTCTTCATGTTCATTTTGAACTCCTATTCTTCAGGTTTGAGCTACTACTATTTCCTTTCAAATGTCTTTGGAATAGGTCAGTTCTTCATTATCCGAAGCATGGTTGATGATAATAAGGTTAGGGAAAAGTTACTCTTTGTAAGCAAAAACAAAAAACCCGTAGTAAAATCAAAATTTCAGCAACGGCTTGAAGAGATGACAAAACAACAACAACAAATGCAACAAAAACAACAACAAAAACCAATTCGCAAGAAATAGGTTTTGTATAAAGATATACGGAGGGTTTCAAGAAATTGGAACCTTTTTTTTATTTAAATTTCTTTGATTTTAAGAATTATGTTTTACGATAGATATAATACCGATGGACTAATTTATGATTGCGTTTTGTATAAAAAATTCTTTTTTGATTCATTGTATTTTTTTGTACTTTTATAAATACCAAATCAATACAAAAAATTATGAAAGCAAAACACGTCCTTCCGTTGATGCTTTTGGGGTATTGCTTCTGCCTTTCAGCCCAAGCCCAAATAAATATTGATGCCTATAAAAGCTTTCGTCAACAAGTTGAAAATATTGAATATGATGGATTAAATTCATTGTATGCCCGCCCGTTTGAAACCTACTGCAAAGGGTATAACGAAACACCCGATTTTAGTGATGTTCTTTATTTCGACTCGGTGAAAACAAAGTATTCATTAACAAGCGATGAACTTTCATTGTTGAAACAAAATCATTTTGTTGTGAGTGAACGGTTATCACATGAGTCATTTAACGCTGCTCTTACAGATATTTTTAATAAAGACCTTCCCGTTTTCATATCATCCGATGCCATTCTTCATGTGCTTCATCTTTCCTATTCTCGAATATTGAAAGAAATGGAGAAGGGGTTGATGAGTTCGAACCTAGAAGGATATTTAAAAGAATTCTACGACGATGTACCCACACTTGTCAGTAAATATCATGATAAAGGAATTGATGAAAGTCTTCAGGATTTAGATTTGTATGCTACGGTCGCTTATTCTTTGATTACGGGGAAAGAGCAACCAGTTCGAATTGCATCAGTCGAAATGTACGATCAGGTGATGAATGCGATTAAAAGCGAAACTGTAATGGATATTTCGTTGTTTTGTTCCCAAAAAAGGACTCGCTTTATTGATTTTTCCCAATTTAAAGTACGGGGGCATTATGTGTATACAGAAAGTGAAAAGACTCAGGGACTAAAATCACTGGAACCTTACTTTAAGACCATGATGTGGTTAGGTCGTACTGATCTTTACCTTACAACTCCGGAAACGACTGAACCTACTTGGGAGAAAGATGAAATCAGAAGGATGAATATCACCACTTTTTTGCTCAATGAAATACATCAGAAATGTGTAAACAAAGATCTTTTTCAAGTGAATGAAAAGATTATCAATTACCTGGTGGGAGAGAGTGATAATATTACGATTGATGAGTTTAATAATTTTCTGTTTTCACAATCAATCATAAGCGCTGATGCTTTGCTTTCTGATAGTATTTACGATCGTTATTATCAGGGATTGTTAGAGAACGAAGATTTCAAACAGAAAATAATGGGGGCAATGTTCTTGGTAGATCCCAATGCTTCTGAGCCGGCAGAACTTCCCGTTTCTTTTTACATATCAGGGCAGCGGTTTATCATCGATTCGTATGTTCTTGCCAATGTTGTATTCGACCGTGTAATTTTTAATGGCAAATCAGAATGGAGATTAATGCCCGACCCGCTTGATGCGCTGTTTGCATTGGGCAACAACGATGCGGCTTATTTTTTGGAAGAAGACATCAATACCTATCATTACGCGTCAAATTTGGCCAATATGCGCTATTTGATTGACAACAAGGATGAAGATTTTTGGAATGTTAGTCTGTACAATGTTTGGCTGAACTCAATCAGGAAATTGAACCCCGTTGAAAATGATCAGGATTACCCGTTTTTCATGCGAACATCGGCATGGCATCAGCAAAAGATGAATACCCAACTGGCTAGCTGGACACAACTGAGGCACGATAACCTGTTGTATGCGAAGCCTTCATATACAGGAGGAACAATGTGCTCATATCCTTTTTCGTATGTTGAACCCTATCCGGAATTTTATGAGAATCTTTCTCTTTTTTGCAAGAATATTGGACAGTTTCTTTCTCAATTACCATCCGTATCTTACGAGTTGAGCAAGACAATCCAATTTTTCCCAAAATTTGCCAGCGTTATGGATAAACTGAAGATTTTGGCAGAAAAAGAGATTCAGAATCAACCTTTCTCCGAATCTGAAAATGATTGGCTCAAATCAATGTTGGTTAAAACCATTAGGCCTGAATGCGGACAACCACCATATACTGGATGGTTTTTCGATTTAGTATTTGACCTCGATGATTTTAAAAAACCAGGTTATCTCACAGTCGATTTACATACTCAACCAACAGATTCTTTATCGGCAATGGTTGGGAAAGTACTTCATACTGGCATTGGCGAGGTGAATCTGGGTGTTTTCATGATCAAACCTTCAGGAATGAATGAATATGTTGCTTTTACCGGGCCTTTCATGTCGTATTATGAAAAAATTACTACAGGTTTTGAACGAATGACCGATCAGGATTGGGAACAAATAGTTGATCTCGGAACCTTACCTGACCGCCCGGAATGGACTCGTTCCTATTTGGCTGATAAGTTTGGAACTTCGTTCGCTGATGTAGAAGAGTTACCCTATCGGTTTTTAGTTTCAAATGGTGAGATTAAAAACCAGATAAATACGAACTTGATACGATTTTATCCAAATCCTGTTGCTGTTGAGTTAACAATTGAGAACGTTGATATCCATGATGATTGTTTGAAATATTCCGTGTTTAATTGTTTTGGAAAGAAAGTATTTACCGGTGTTATTTCATCGAAACAAAAAATTGATTTTTCTTCCTGCCCAAAGGGGTTATATTTGCTGAAAGTAGAAACAGTGGGGAAACATTCGACTGTTAAAATCTTAAAGGAATAAAATCGCAACTATGATTGTAGCACAGGAAAAGAGAAAAACCAACATTGCCGAATACATCATTTATATGTGGCAGATTGAAGATATGATCCGTGCCCTGAAGTTGGATATGGATCGGGTAGAGGAGGTTCTTATAAATCAATACAATGTTGATGAGAAGCAGAAAGCCGAGATTAAGCTATGGTATCAGAATTTGCTGTTGATGATGCAAAAAGAGCATAAGCAGTTGTCTGGTCATTTGCAGTTTCTGACAAACCTCACCGATGAACTGAACCGTTTTCATTTAACCCTGATTGAAAAAAATATTGATCAGGAATATAGCCGGTTATATTCCGGGATTCAGCCCGACCTTGAAATAATAAGGCAAAAATCGGGCTTAGACCATCACGATATTGAATTGTCGCTCAATACACTCTACCTTATTCTGATGCTTAAGGTTAAAAATCAGGAAATTTCAGAAGGCACCCAAAGTGCTGTTTGGAAATTTGGAAATTTTCTCGGTAACTTATCTATTCTGTTTAAAGCTTGGGAGGCTGGTGATCTCGACTTATTTGAAACTGATGAACAAACGTTGTGAATGGGGCGACAGCTCCGAAATATACAGGAAATACCACGATGAGGAGTGGGGTGTGCCCGTTTTCGACGATCAGAAACTTTTCGAATTTCTTGTTCTTGAAAGCGCTCAGGCTGGATTGAGTTGGATAACCATTCTGAAACGGCGCGAGGGTTATCGAAAAGCCTTTGCAAACTTCAAACCTTCCGTAGTCGCAACCTACGATCAAACAAAAGTTGAAGAATTGATGCAGGATACCGGGATTATTCGTAATCGCAGAAAAATTGAAGCCACGGTTTCAAATGCTGGAGCATTTCTAAAAGTTCAGGAAGAATTTGGAAGTTTTAGTCAATATATCTGGAATTTTGTGGGTGGGAGACCCATCGTTAACCATTTTGATAAGTTATCGGAAATACCGGCAAAAACTGAATTATCAGAGTCGATTTCAAAAGATATGAAGAAAAGAGGTTTTAAGTTTTTGGGGCCAACCGTTATTTATTCCCATTTGCAGGCAACAGGTTTAATTAATGACCATTTGGTTTATTGTTTCAGACACCGCGAACTTTCAATCTAAAACATTCTGGAATAACGCTTTTAATTCAATTTTAAAGCTTTATTTTTATACCGTTTTACGTCAAAACCAAGAATATATGAACAAAATTGGAGTGAGCCTGATCGTTAGCCTTTTTTTGTGTGTCATTTCATTGAAAGCGCAGGATACCCTGAAAAAGGAACCTGGATATCAATTTACACCACTCATCGAGATTCCTGCGACATCGATAAAAGACCAATATAAGTCAGGAACTTGCTGGTCATATTCATCACTTTCTTTTATCGAATCGGAGATGATCAGAATGGGAAAACCCAATACAGACCTTTCTGAAATGTTTGTAGTTTGGAATTGTTATGCTGAAAAAGCAAAAAAATATGTTCGCATGCATGGCAATACAAATTTTGGTTCCGGAGGTGCATTTCACGATGCTATGTGGGTTATTCGAAACTACGGAATGTTGCCCGATTCGGTTTACAATGGATTGACCATTGGTGAAAAAAAACCGATTCATGGAGAAATGGATGAAGTACTGAAAGCATTTGTCGACGGGGTGGTTAAAAATGGGAACAAGAAACTTAGTCCGGTATGGTTCAGTGCTTTTACCGATATGCTCAACAACTATTTGGGTAAAATTCCCGAAACGTTTACCTATAAGGGATTAAATTATACTCCGCGTTCATTTGCCGACGATTATATGAAAATTAACCCTGATGATTATATCGAGATTGGTTCATACACTCATCATCCGTTTTATGAGCAATTTATCATTGAAGTACCAGATAACTGGTTGTGGAATGAAATCTATAATGTTCCGCTTGATGAAATGATCGAAATAATCGATTACGCACTGGCTAATGGTTATACTGTTGCATGGGGTGCCGATGTTAGCGACAGGGGATTCGCTTCAAAGAATAAAGGGGTTGCCGTGATTCCCGAGGTGGATGTTGCCGATATGAGCGATACTGAGCTGGCTCGTTGGGAAAAAATGAATGAAAAAGATCAGTTGGATGAATTGTATCAATTAGAAAAACCAGGCAAAGAAAAAACGGTTACATTGGAGATGCGTCAGTCCGATTTTGACAACTATTCCTCAACCGACGATCATGGTATGCACATTATCGGAACAGCAAAAGATCAAAACGGAACCCTTTATTATAAAGTAAAGAACTCGTGGGGTAACTACAACGATTATGATGGTTATTTCTATGCCAGCAAGCCTTATGTTGCTTTACGCACTATCGACATCATGATTCACAAAGATGCCATTCCTAAGAAAATAAAGAATAAATTGGGTGTAAAATAAATCTAACTTTTTATAAAACAACACAATGGAAATTCACGATATCCCAGTATCAGTTGATATTATTCGCAAACGATTCCCCTTTTTCGAGAAGGGATTGATTGATGAGATCTCGAAAGAAGGTGAATGGGTTTCGGTTGAAATTGGTGATGAACTAATCGCTGAAGGAAAATTCATCCGCAGTTTCCCCATTATTTTAGAAGGTCTTATTCGCGTTTGCCGGAGAGATGAAGAGGGGCGGGAAGTGTTGCTTTATTATTTGAATGCCGGTCAGGTTTGTGCAATGGCGCTAACTTGTTGCATGGGACGAATGCAAAGCAATATTAGCGCTTTTGCTGAAGAGGATACCGAAATTATTCGTGTGCCGGTTGAAAACCTTGACCGTTGGATGGTTGAGTACACGACCTGGAAAGAATTTGTAATGTATGCTTATCGTAACCGTTTCGACGAATTGTTGTTAACCATCGACGGTATTGCCTTTAAAAAAATGGACGAGCGGCTCGAAAAATTCTTTATCGATCGTTACAATGTTAATGGTGAAACTGTTTATAACGGTACACATCAAGATATTGCGAACAGCCTGACCTCTTCGCGCGAAGTAATTTCCCGACTTCTCAAACAACTTGAAAAATCAGGAAAAATAACGATTGGACGGAACAAAATCGACTTTTCTTCACTTGTGTAACTTAAGTTACCGACAATCTTTTCGTTTCCTCTTTTCTTTGCATTGTAAATACAAAAACAATGCGACAATTTATTCTTAAATATAAATCATACATTATCGGAATCGTACTGGGAGCTGTAGCAGGTTTTCTTTACTGGAGGTTCGTCGGGTGTTCATCCGGGAGTTGTCCAATAACGTCGAAGTGGTACAATACCATGTTGTATGGTATGATTATGGGGGCTTTGCTGGGAAGTCCAGGTCGTAAAAAAGAAAAGATAAATCAAGAAGAAGAAAAAATTTAAAAATCATCAAAATGAAAAATATTATTGGTTTAATAGCTATCGTATTCGTGATTGGAAATTCAAGCTGTATCGCATCAACAAACGAGAAATCGCCTCTTGAAACCAATCTCAAAAATGAAACAAGTAATGTAATTAAGTACGCTGAAGATATGAGTACGTTTAATGAATTAATTAGCAGCAATCAACCGGTTCTCGTCGATTTTTATGCCGATTGGTGTGCACCCTGCCGAATGATGGCACCTATACTGCAACAGGTTTCGGGTGAAATGGAGGGAAAGGTAAAAGTTGTAAAAGTCAACGTTGATAAAAACAGGGAAGCGGCCACAAAATATGGTATTCGCAGTATTCCAACGCTGATACTCTTCCAAAACGGAGAGATCAAATGGCAGGGAGTTGGCGTTATTCAGGCCGATCAGATTAAACAGATTGTGTTGTCGAAAACAAATTGAGGAAGTTATTATAGGTGGTTGGAGAGTTAGCCGGAGGAAGATTGCTGATTAAGCGGGAGAAGAAGGCTAACTCTTTATTTTAAATTTTTATTCCATGAGTAGTATTTTAATTAATGAAGCAAATTGCCCTAAAAATCATCATTGTCCGGTAGTACGTATTTGCCCCGCTGGAGCAATTTCACAGCGTTCAATCTATTCTGCCCCTGAGGTAGATCAAACAAAATGTACAAACTGCGGAAAATGTATACGTTTCTGTGGTTATGGTGTTTTCCGTCAGTGAGGCTTTGATCGTTCAATCGGTATTGCTTTTCAATTTCTTTTTCTGCCATTCTTCCAATTTCAAAAAAAAACCATTAAAAATTATCACAGCCGTTATTCTTTCCATCCATCATTTCATTTATCTTCGTGATCTAAACCCAAAGGAATATGAAGACATCAGTGAAATTCATGATCGTTTTATTTGTGGCATTATTTATTTCAGGCTGCAAAGAAAAAGCGCTTCAAAAATTTAATGTTGATAATAATTTACTAACCTATTCAGGTAGAATAGACAAAATATCATCCGATGAAGTCGTGTTAATCGGTTCTGCATCATCGGTTTCAATGCAATTTACCGGCGATACATGTGTTGTTTATCTGAAAAACAATACACCCAACGGCCTTCACAACTACATCTCACTCGAACTTGATGGTGAAGATTTAGGCAGGACGAGGCTTGATGGCGATTCGATGATCGCTTTACCCGTTGAGATTTCGTTTAATCGTGATTTTCATAGGCTGACTATTTGTAAATTGACTGAAGCCGCTAACGGAAATGTAATTTTTGGTGGCGTTTTGTGTCAGGAATTGATAGAACAACCTGCTTTACCTGATAAAAGCATCGAATTTATAGGAAATTCAATTACCTGCGGAATGGGTAACGATACATCTGAAATTCCATGTCATACCGATCAGTGGTACGATCAGCACAATGCATACTGGGCTTATGGTTCCATTGTTGCAAGGGCTTTAAAGGTAAACTATATGCTCAGTTCTGTTTCAGGGATAGGAATTTATCGTAACTGGAATGTAGAAGACGGGCCAACCATGCCCATGGTGTATGAAAACCGTTACCTCAATACCGATGCTTCGAAGAAATGGGACTTCTCAACTTTTAAGCCTGATGTTGTTAGTATTTGCCTTGGCACCAACGATTTGTCCGATGGTGATGGAATTCACGAGCGTCATCCTTTCGATAAAGCGATATTTACATCAAACTACATTAAGTTTTTAGAAATTATTTACAGCCATTATCCCGAAACACATGTAGCATTATTGGCTAGCCCGATGATTACAGGTGAAAAAGATTCTGTTCTGGTTCAATGCCTGACCAATGTGAAAGATCATTTTGACAATTCAGCACACAAACCAATCGCCATTTTTCAGTTTGAAAGTATTACTCCACACGGTTGCGATTATCACCCCGATATTGAAGATCACATGCAACTGGCCGACCAGTTAATTCCCTTTTACCAGCAGTTGCTCGGAGAATTGGAAGACTGAGGACCTGAAAAATTGAATTACTGAAAAGCTGAAAAAACTGAAGTTGACTTGCTGTTCAATACCAGATCTGGTCTCTGTGGATTTTATATTTTGGATTTTTTCCTCATTGTCGAATTGTCAAATTAGCACATTAGCAAATTCCCAAAGTCTTCCCTGCCATGTATCACGCTCTTTCAAACGTTTTTCAACCTTGGCAACAAATTCGTAGTTTTTGATACCCCAGTTAGGAGCAATCAATAATTTAGCCGGCGATTCGCTGACAAATCTTTCGATGATAATTGATGGTCGGAGCAATTCAATATAATCGATAACCAATTCAATAAATTCTTCAACGGTATAATGATGAAAGTTGCTGGAATCTTTCTCATATTCTATAGCCATTTGGGTGCCCGCATGTATTTGCAATTGATGCAGCTTGATATTTTCGACAGGTAATCGGGAAATAACCTGTGCCTGCCTGAGAATTGTATCCCGATCTTCACCGGGTAATCCCAATATCAGATGGGCACAACTGTGTAATCCCCGTTGCGATAGCTTTTCGATTGCCAGGGCTGATTCTTCAAACGTATGTCCACGGTTTATTTTTTGAAGGGTCTCGTTTTCACACGATTCAATCCCCAGTTCAACCATCACATAACATGTTTCCGAAAGTTTCTGAAAATAATCCAATATTTCATCGTTCAAACAATCGGGGCGAGTTGCCACAACCAATCCAATTATCTTAGGGTTTTGAAGCGCATCTTCATACAATTGGGTAAGAATACCCAGTGGGGCATACGTATTTGAATAGGCCTGAAAATAGGCCAGAAACTTCATTGATGAATATTTTTTTCCGAAGAAAAGAATACCCTCCTCAATTTGCTTTTGTACACTGTTTTTGAGGTTGCAATAGGTTGGTTTAAAGGTTTTATTGTTACAATAAGTACACCCCCCAACACCTTTGCTGCCATCGCGATTCGGACAGGTAAAGCCGGCATCGACCGAAACCTTCTGAACACGTTCATTAAACAGGTTCAAAAAGTGGGTTGAAAAATCGTTATATCGTTTTGAGTGTCCCCATCCGTATAAATTTGTTACTTTTGCCATGGCTGTAAAAATAGAAAATGAAAACCTATTTTAATTGTTCATATTTTTTTAATTGATTCATTGAAACACAATTTTGATTTCAAATGAAGTTTTTTACTTTTAATGTGTTGATACGGTATTTTTTATGTTGATAGAAAGTGATATAGAACAGATAGAAGGTCAGGGGCTTACGGTTTCTGACATTGAACAACAGCTAAGCTATTTTGGGAAAGGTTTTCCTTCAATGAGGCTCATTGCGCCTGCTATTCCCGATAAGGGAATAAAAATTCTTACAGATGAAGATGAAACCCGGATGACTTTTGTTTTTGAAAATTCACTTTCGTCAGGTTTGACTACAACAAAATTTGTTCCCGCATCGGGTGCTGCAAGCCGGATGTTTAAAAATCTTTTCAGTTTTCTGGATAATGCAACCGATAATGCAACTGCTGAAACAATCGCAAGCCAGAATGAATTCATGAGAACCTTTTTCTCGAATATTGAAAAGTTTGCTTTCTATAACAGTCTGATAAAGATTACTCAAGATCCTCAAAATAAAATTGAATTGGTCAGAAACCTTTTGTCGGAAGATGGATTGGGTTATGGTCAGAAACCAAAGGGCCTGCTTGCTTTTCATAAATATTCGGAAACCTTCAGAACACCAATTGAAGAACATTTGGTTGAAGCGGCTTCCTATTGTGCAGGTTCAAACGGATTAGCACGGGTCCATTTTACAGTTTCACCCGAGCACCAGCTGGGGTTTGAACAACTATTGTCCCGGGTGAAAAATGAGTATCAAAAGCGCTTTGGTCTTCAATTCGACATTACTTTTTCCCATCAGCATAAATCGACCGATACCATTGCTGTTGATTTGCAAAATAATCCATTTAGAGATAGCGATGGAAAATTAGTGTTCCGTCCGGGTGGACATGGCGCGCTGATCGAAAATCTGAATGAACTTGATGCCGATGTTATTTTCATTAAAAACATAGACAATGTTGTTCCTGACCACCTTAAAGCTGAGACCAAACGATACAAAAAAATATTGGCAGGCCTTCTTGTTTCGGTTCAGAACAAGATCTATACCTATCTTGATAAATTGGATAAACTGAATGCTTCTGAAAATGTTGATTTAATCAAATCGATCGATGCATTTTTAAGAAAAGAGATGTTCATTCAGTATGAAAATAATTTTACCGATGTTGAACAAAAGATTGCCTTTTTCAAGAAGAAATTGAACAGACCCCTTAGGGTCTGTGGCATGGTTAGAGTAAATGGCGAACCGGGTGGCGGACCTTTTCTGGCAATCAACAGCGACAATACCATTTCACTTCAGATTGTTGAAATGGATCAGATAGATACTTCAAATGAAGAACAGATGGAATTGCTCAATCAATCGACACATTTTAACCCGGTTGACCTGATTTGCAGCATCAAAGATTACAAGGGCAAAAAGTATGACCTCATTCAATTCAGGGATCCCGAAACTGGTTTTATCTCATCGAAAACACAGAACGGGCAAGATTTGAAAGCATTGGAATTACCTGGCCTTTGGAATGGGGCCATGTCGGACTGGAACACAATTTTTGTGGAGGTGCCGGCCATAACTTTTAACCCTGTAAAAACAATTAACGATTTACTCAGGCCTCAACATCAGTGATTTTTTTATTCCATCATGGGATCAAATTATGAATAGAGAAACAGATAATTTTCAGGAAGACGAAGAGATTATAGAAGCCTTGCAGCGGTATGAAGAGATGCTGGAAACCGGGGAGATGATTTATTTCGATGTTTTCCAAATTGAACATATCCTCGATACGTACATCGAAGAGGGCAAGCTTTATCCGGCCCTTCAGGTTGTCGATTTCGGCTTGAAGCAACATCCGGCTTCTATTAATATCCTTTCAAAGAAGGCGAATATCCTTTTGAACCTGGGTGAAACACAAACAGCATTGACCCTCATCAATAATTTGTTAATGGTTGAAGATACCAATCCTGAACTATACTTGCTTAAAGGATCGGCACATTTGTTCTTGGGTGAGGTTGAAATGGCTGAAAAATACTTCAATGAAGCGATCAGGTTTTCATTCGAAGATCAGATTGAAACCCTTTATAGCATTGGTTATTCGTATGAACAGTCAGGCGATTATAAAAAAGCGATTTCCTATTTTTTAAATGTAAATCTGCTCAATCCAACACATGAAGCTGTTTTGTTCGAATTGGCCTATTGTTACGAAAAGATAGGTGAAGACTACAAGTGCATTCAATTCTACAATAAATTTCTCGATCTCGATGCCTTTTCCGATACGGCTTGGTTTAATATGGGGATCGTATATAACAGGCTTGAAAAACACCGGAAAGCAGCACAAGCGTATGAATTCGCGCTGGCCATCAACGAAGATTTTCCAAATGCCTGGTATAATCTTGGTAACACGTATATCCGTTGGAAGAAGTACGACAAAGCCATTCTTTCTCTTCAAAAGTACCTTGAATATGAAGAAACGAGCGATGAAATACTTTGCATGATTGGTGATTGTCTGATTCAGACTAAAGATAATGATCTGGCTTTTGACTACTACCAGCGGGCATTGTCATACAATAAAAATAACGACCGGGCATGGTTTGGTTCCGGCTTGATTATGAAATTCAAGGGCGATTTTCATGCGGCCTACAATTATCTCAAAAAGGCGGTTAAGATCGACGAAAAAAACAGCGATTACTGGTTCTTTCTGGCAAAGGTTTCGCATAAATTGAACCTTTACAAAGATACGGTCGAAGCGTATGAAACGGTATGTGAACTGGCACCAGGCCGACTTTACAGTTGGTTGAAATACGCGGAAATAGTCCATCAAAAAGGATTGATCATTCAGGCAGTTACCATTTTAGAATCGGCGTTGGAATTTCATCCGTCAAATTCCTTAATCCTTTACCGATTGGCAGCTTATCATCTTGAATCGTTGAATGAAAAGAACGCAGTGAAGCACCTTAAAAAAGCGCTTTCAATCGACTATAACCATCATTTTTACCTGTTTGAATCATACCCTGAGGCTCAGTTTAACGATTCGGTCAAGAAGCTGATTTCTAAATTCAAAAAAATAAATTCCTGATTGTGATATGAACACATACGGCCTGATTGGTTATCCACTTGGTCATTCTTTTTCAAAGAAGTTCTTCACCGAGAAGTTTGAAAAAGAGGGGTTGTCCGACCATCAATATCTGAACTTTGAAATTGAAACGATCGAGCTTTTTCCATCCATTTTTGAAAAACACACCGATATCAGAGGGTTGAATTGCACTATTCCCTACAAACAACAGGTGATGCAATACCTCGACGAGATTGACGATGAGACTCAACTGGTTGGAGCTGTAAATACCATTAAACCGATTCGTACATCCGATGGGTTGAAATTAAAAGGGTTCAATACCGACATCATTGGTTTTGAACGGTCGCTGAAACCGATGCTGAACGCGCAACATAAACGCGCTCTTATTCTGGGAACCGGTGGTGCGTCTAAAGCCATAAAACACATACTGAACAAACTGGGTATCGATTATCTTTCAGCATCTATCGAGGATGAATTATTTGACAAAGAGATCCGTTACGAACAGATCGATCAAAAAATGATGGAAGAACGGCTGGTTATCATCAATGCCACTCCGCTGGGAACCTTTCCCAAGGTTGAAAATTGCCCATCAATACCATACCAGTTCCTAACATCAGATCATGTACTTTTCGATCTGGTCTATAACCCTGAAGTAACCCTCTTTATGAAAAAGGGAATCGAAAAAGGTGCGCAAGTTAAGAACGGGTTGGAAATGCTGCACGGCCAGGCTGAAGCGGCATGGGAGATTTGGAACAAATAGAAAAACCCCTTCTAACTTCCCCTAAAGTGGAAGAATTTGAGACTACCTAATTTGAAAGTTTTCAATCGGTCGATCCACGACTGTTGTTTATAGATCAAATCGCGAATCGACCGGAAAGGATGCTGGCATTTCTTCAATCCATTTCTACCGGATGATCATCAATAAACTTCTGTAAAGGAATGGCAAGCTGGTCAGGGTGTTCATTGAACCACTTGATCACTGCGGCATACTGCCTTTTCTGATCGTTGAAATTCATGATGCAAAAATTCTTTGGCATTACCGGAATGCATACAAATATCTCGTTTACTTTAGCTGGATCCGTTTTATTCCAATCATTCAGCTTATTCAGGAACTTCAAGAACCCATTCATCGAAATATTCTTGATTCTTTGTTCAAGTCTATTAAAATCAAGGCTCAGCCTGTTTTCTTTTTTCAACACAGCCATAACCGTTTCAATCTCTTTAACAGCCTTTTCGCGCATGGGACTGATTACAAACATGGTTTCCAATTTCCCGTTTTGCTCAATAAATTTACCGAGATAATTTTCAAAATTGAAAAAGGTTCCCTCTGTTCCTCCATCGGCAAACATTCCTCCGGGGAAATTCCTCTTCGATTCATCCTTACTGCTGATTTCCTGCGATGGGAATACGAAAGGTATAGCAGTGGAAGCCATAAACGTATCAATTAAATCGAGATAAAATTGATCATCGGGTTGATTACAGGCCCAATAAGTATCCAGTTTGTCCAATGAAAAAGTTGGGATATAGGAGTAAAATGGAAGATCGCCAACCTTTTCGCAATGCATTCTTTTCACGAACTCTGTGATTGTTTCACGCAAAGGAGAGGTGTCTAATGGCAAAAGTTTCGTCTTGAAAACCTCCATGAATGCATGATTCATATTCTCACTCAACGATAAATCAATTTTGAAAACCTTTTTATTCCTCAGCGGAAACAATACCGTTTGTTTGTAATAGGTATCCCAGCCCAACGAACTACCGGTACTGAAACAGGCGTTTATGGCTGCAAGGTTCAGTGATCCCGAACTAAATCCGGCCAGCAGGGTATCATCCTGAGATAGGGTTAAGGGTAATCCGTTAACAGGTGGTTCTTTCCGGTTCATCAGTTGATCGAGAATGGCTACTTCCTGAGAAATACGTGCTGCCGCTCCGGTTAGAAGCACGGCTTTTGTTAATGGTTGAGTCATAAGTGTTGGTTTTAATTGATGGTTTTTACTAGTTCGAAGATTTGTTATGGTGTATTGAATTACACGAAACAATTTACTAATAAGTTTATGTTATCGGTGTAATTGTACGAAAAAAAATCAACCGGTATTGCAAACTATATGGCCATTGTTACAACGTCACGGATCAACCCCGCAATTGGGTGGGTTGCCTCCGCAAAGGCATTTGTCATCATCGCAATTGAGTGTGATTTTACCGCATACGCATAGTTCACTACTGCAAGGGCATCTGTCAATAGCGCAAAGGTATGTGTCGCCTCCGCAATTGAATGTGACATTACCGCATAAGCATGTGACATTACCGCATAAGCATGGGGCATTACCGCAAAGGCAATGTTCACTTCTTCAATTGAGTGTGTCATCCTGCGCAATTGAGTGGAACTTTTAATCGTTCGTTTGAGAAATTATTCACTTCGTCCTCTCAAAATGGGGGTTCGTTAAATAGATTGCCGTTTATTGGTCATTTTCTTTGCTTTATGGAACCTATTTCTTAATTTTTCATTGTTTTTATGATCATTTCCAAACTGTATAAGCAATGAAAAAGAAGCACATTAATTTTTCTTCGATGTGTCTGGCCCTGGATCATTTTCGTAAGAATTATCAGGAGAAAATCAGTGCGGACGCGGTAATGACCCGTTTGTTCGATGAATTTTTCGGTTATTTCACACAGGTGCAGGCCGCATCGCTGATACAGCAGGGGTATACGTCGGAAGCCGCTAAACTGAAGCAGAAAGAGGAAGAGGAGATGGTTGAAGCTACGGTAAGGCTGGCTGCCCGGGCGTATGTCTATGCTACTGAACTGAAACTGCCGGGACTTCAGGAGAAGTTCACGGTTGCTGCATGGGATCTGAAACGGATGAGCGATGTGAAACTGCACACCGCTTGCCTGTCGATACACGAAGCGCTGACGGGGATTGATGCCCGTCCTGCTTCGGTTTATGGGATTACCCCCGAACTACTGACCGGGATGAAAAAGGAGATCGACGATTTTTACGCGTTGATCTCGCAACCCCGAACCGATATCATTACCCGCTCGCAAGCCACGGCGAAGATTTCGGAACTGATTAAAACCATGAGGGAATTGCTGACCAAACGCCTCGACAAACTGATGATGGCGCTGCCCGCCTCTGAAGCAACCATGCTGAACGAGTACAAGGCTGCACGCATCATCATTGGGATGAAGGGTAAAAAAACCACCGATGAGGCTGACGCAGCAAGTCAAACCCAAACCCCGACAAGCTAAGCCGGGAAAATTTTAGAGTGAATTAACAAAAATTGTATAACCGGAAATGATCGTGAAAACAGCCCCTCGCGGAGAGATTCGGGAGGGGCTTTTATATTCAAATTCATCAACGCTGTCAGTCCAGATGGCCATCGAGGACTGCGGACGCTGACAGGTTGAGGGTAACCCGACAGCGTCGCAGACCTGTCGGCGTTTTTTTTAAATAAACCCGTTTGGGGTTTGGAACCACCAAACGGGTTCGTAATAACCGCCGATCGGATAGTATGTCATTTGCCCCACGGGTGGTTTTGAACCCCGATGGTGGCAGGAAGTAAAAAGGTGATTATTGCGAACGATTACACCGTCGCTGTGAACAAACGTATAACGGATCATTCCCTGTTGAACGGGTTAATGGAGTATTAAGGCAAAACAATTATCCTTCCCTGGGAGCGGGCATTTTATCCTTCGGTTCAGAAATTGGAACAACAGTGGGGGAGGTTTGCGTAGGTTAACCCGTTTGGAGTGTAAAACCGCCAAACGGGTTAAGAAAACAACCAAACGGGAAAGTATAAACTATCAAATGTGTAGAATGTTATTTGCCCCATCGGTGGTTTTGAACCCCGATGGTGGCTTGAATGAATTAAAATATCCAACAATTTTGGATTTGGAACCACCATACGAAAAGGAAAAAATTATTAAATTGTAACAGCAAATCATTTAAAACAACTACCCGTGCGAATTATTGAAACTCTTTCATACGGAAATTTCTTTCACATATACAACAGGGGTGTCGATGGTTGTGACTTGTTTCGTGATAATGACAATTACGAACATTTTCTTAGACTTTACGATCAATACATCTCACCAGTTGCAGAAACATATTCATGGGTGTTAATGCGGAATCATTTTCACGTTTTATTGAGAATCAAGGAGGAGGAGGAGATTGGTTTTATACCTGTCAAAACAACTTCGAACAATAAGACCCGTTCGGGGTATAAAACCGCCGAACGGGAATATTTTTCCACCAAACGATTAGACGCGTTTGTTGCCCCATCGGTGGTTACGAACCCCGATGGAGGTTTGACACCTAAAAAATATAAACCTTCAAACCAGTTTTCACATCTTTTCAATGCCTATGCACAAGCCATAAACAAACAGTATAACCGAACAGGAAGCCTATTCGATCATCCTTTCAAACGCAAACTTATCGACAACAAAAATTACCTTAAACAAGTGATCGTATATATTCATAACAATCCGGTGCATCATGGTTTTTGCAGCCATCCGGTAGAATATCCCTGGTCATCGTATCTTACGTGCATTACATCGAAGCCAACCAAGTTGCAACGGAAAGAGGTGATCGACCTGTTTGTCGATTCGGTGCAATTCAAAAAAGATCATGATGAGAAATTTAATTTCGATTCGTTGGAGAAATGGTTAGAAATGTAGGTTTTTCAATGCTGGCGCAATAAAAAACAGGAAGCATTTCCGCCCCCTGTTCCTTGTTTTATCTATTTTAAGATTGATTTTATTCTTCGATTTCCGAATGGTATTCCTGTAACGATTTCACACTATACTGACTTGCCTGACGATCCTTGATACCCTTTGAAGAGGCCAGCGCTGCCGAGGTGGTGGTTATGTATGGAATCTTAAACTTAATGGCCGTTTTGCGGATGTATGAATCGTCGTATTCGCTCTGTTTGCCTGCCGGTGTATTGATTACCAGGTTGATGTCGCCGTTTTTAATGGCATCGACAATATTCGGACGGCCTTCATGTACTTTCAAAATCTGTTCGGACGGTATGCCATGCTGTTCAAGAAACTTTTGAGTTCCACCGGTTGTCACAATCTTGAAATTCATATCGATGAAGTTACGGGCAGTTTCAACAATCTTCTCTTTATCCCTGTCGGCAATGGTAATCAAAACGGTTCCATTTACCGGGAGAGAAGTTTGTGTGGCCTCCTGTGATTTAAAGAAGGCCATTCCATAGGTAGAAGCCATTCCCAACACTTCGCCGGTTGAACGCATTTCAGGTCCAAGCAACGGGTCAACGTTCGGGAACATATTAAACGGGAACACCGCTTCTTTTACCCCAAAATGTTTGAATTTTTTGTGTTTCAAGTTAAAGTCTGATAGCTTTTTACCAAGCAATATCTGGGTCGCGATGTTGGCCATCGAAATATTACAAACCTTCGAAACCAGCGGCACTGTTCGCGAAGCACGCGGGTTGGCTTCGAGAATGTAAACCACATCCTCGTATATGGCATACTGAATGTTCATCAGCCCAACCACTTTCAACTCAATGGCAATCTTACGGGTGTATTCTTCAATGGTTTTGATATGTTTTTCAGGGATCACCACCGGAGGAATCACGCAAGCTGAGTCGCCCGAGTGGATACCGGCATATTCAATGTGCTGCATTACTACTGGAACAAAGGCGTCGGTTCCGTCGGCAATGGCATCGGCTTCCGACTCAATGGCATCTTCAAGGAATTTGTCGATCAGCAATGGTCGGTCAGGCGAAACGCCCACAGCTGTTGCGATGTATTGCTCAAGCATCTCTTCGTCGTTCACAATGCGCATGGCCCTTCCTCCCAGCACATACGACGGGCGAACCATAAGCGGATACCCAATTCGGTCGGCAATTTTCAGGGCTTGTTCAAGGTTGCTTGCCATACCCGATTCGGGTTGTGGAATTCCAAGTTTTGTCATCACATGACGGAAACGGTCGCGGTCTTCGGCCAGGTCGATGGTTTCAGGCGTTGTACCCAGTATCTTTACACCCGCTTCTGCCAGCTCGTTGGCCAGATTTAGCGGGGTTTGACCGCCAAACTGTACGATAACGCCTTCCGGTTTTTCCTTGTTGTAGATGCTTAGCACATCTTCGGCAGTAAGCGGTTCGAAGTAAAGTTTATCTGATGTGTCGTAATCGGTTGAAACCGTTTCGGGGTTGCAATTCACCATGATCGATTCATATCCGGCTTTGCGAATGGCAAAAGCAGCGTGAACGCAGCAGTAGTCGAACTCAATTCCCTGGCCAATGCGGTTAGGACCTCCACCCAGCACCATGATTTTCTTGCCGTTGCTCACCTCAACTTTATTGGGTGCATTGTAAGTAGAAAAATAGTAAGCTGCATCTTCAACACCGCTTACAGGAACCGGCTCCCATGCCTCTTCCATTCCAAGAGAAATACGTTTTGCACGGATTTCTTTTTCAGGAATTGCTAGTAATTTGGCAAGGTATTTATCAGCAAAACCATCTTTTTTAGCCTGGATAAGAAGCTCGTCGGGTAACTGATTCCCTTTGAAGGTGAGTATCTTTTCTTCCAGCTCAACCAACTCTTTCATTTGATTGAGGAAATAAGTTTTAATGTGAGTTTTCTTCGAAAGTTCTTCAGTATTGGCGCCTTTGCGAATGGCTTCATAAAGAATGAATTGTCTTTCACTTGAAGCGTTGTTCAACATGGGCATCAATTCAGCCAACGATTTTTTGTTGAAATCTTTAGCGAATCCCAGTCCAAAGCGACCTATTTCGAGCGACCGAATCGCTTTGTGCAATGCCTCCTTGTAATTTTTACCAATGCTCATTACTTCGCCAACCGCTTGCATTTGGGTGCCAAGCTTGTCTTCAAGTCCATCAAATTTTTCGAACGCCCAGCGGGCAAACTTAACCACCACGTAGTCGCCCCATGGTGCATATTTGTCGAGGGTTCCGCAGCGCCAGTAAGGAATCTCGTCGAGGGTAAGCCCACCGGCCAACATGGCAGACACCAACGCGATAGGGAATCCTGTCGCTTTTGAAGCCAATGCTGACGAACGGGAAGTCCGGGGGTTGATTTCGATAACAACAATGCGGCCTGTTTTTGGATCGTGGGCAAACTGCACGTTGGTTCCACCAATTACCTCGATGGCTTCAACAATATCGTACGAATGTTTTTGTAATCGTTTCTGAACTTCTTCGCTGATTGTGAGCATCGGAGCCGTACAATACGAATCGCCTGTATGCACACCCATCGCGTCGACGTTTTCGATGAAACAAACGGTAATCATCTGGTTTTTTGAATCGCGGACCACTTCCAATTCGAGCTCTTCCCATCCCAATACCGATTCTTCAATCAGCACCTGTGTAACAATACTGGCAGCCAATCCGCGGCTGGCAATTGTTCTCAGCTCTTCAACATTGTAAACTAAACCACCACCAGTTCCACCCATGGTATAAGCCGGGCGAATGACTACCGGGTATCCCAGTTCAGCAGCAACCTTTTCGGCATCTTCAACATTATTAACCGCAGTGCTTTTCGGCATTTCGATACCCAACTTCGTCATTGTTTCCTTAAAGGCAATCCGGTCTTCACCACGTTCAATGGCATCGATGTTCACGCCAATAACCTTCACTCCATACTGATCAAGAATACCTTTTCGGGCAAGCATCAGCGAGAGGTTCAATGCTGTTTGCCCGCCCAGGTTGGGCAGTAACGCGTCAGGTCGTTCTTTCTTTATAATTTCAGTGAGTGCGTATTCGTTTAATGGTTCAATGTAAGTGATATCCGCCATTTCGGGGTCTGTCATGATGGTGGCCGGGTTCGAATTGACCAGCACGATTTCGTAACCTAATTTGCGGAGCGCTTTACATGCCTGTGTCCCCGAGTAGTCGAACTCGCATGCTTGCCCGATAATGATTGGACCTGATCCAATGATCAGGACTTTTTTAATGTCTTCGCGTTTTGCCATGATGTGTGAGTGAGTATGTATTTAAGTTTAACTAATTATTCTACACAGATAACTTTTCAAATGTGGTTTTAAATATAAAAATTCAAATTGAGTGTGGAATATAAATATTTTCATCATTTATCAACAAAATATGAAGTATTTTTAAGAATTACACTTAAAAAATGGATAAAAGTGCATATAAAACATGAAAAATCTTAAGAATTTACAAAAAACGATGAGCGGATAGATTCTTCAGAATGTACTGATAGAAATTGAATTTTATATCAATCTTTATTTGGATACAATTATTATTTTTGAGACCAACAAATACTCATTCCATGAAACGAATACTCTTTTTGGCAGCGATAGTGGTTTTTCCATTTGTGCAAACAATTCAAGCCCAACAACCAGATTGGGAGAATCCGGCAGTTTTTCGTGTAAACAACGAGCCAGCCCATGCAACACTTCAGTCTTTTACCAATGAGGCATCTGCATTAAGTTTCGATAAAACAGTATCATCACGTTTTAAATCGTTGAATGGAATTTGGAAATTTAAGTGGGTTAAAAACCTGGGAGAAATACCTGAAGGCTTTTATGCACCTGCTTTTGCCGACGATTCATGGGATAATATTGAGGTGCCTGGAAATTGGCAACTTCAGGGTAAATATGACCCTCCGGTGTTTACAAATATTGTGCACCCCTTTAAAGCCGATCCACCCAGAGTACCCAAAGATTATAACCCGACAGGTTTGTATCGTACTTCTTTTTCAATACCCGAGAGTTGGCTGAATGAACCTGTTTTTTTACAGTTTGGTGGAGTTCAATCGGCTGGCATCGTCTATGTGAATGGTCAAAAAGTTGGCTATAATGAAGATGCAATGACCCCAGCCGAATACAATATCACTAAATACATTATTCCCGGAAAAAATAGCTTGTCTGTTCAGGTTATCAATTGGTCCGATGGTAGTTACATCGAAGACCAGGATTTCTGGAGACTTGGTGGCATTTTCCGCGATGTGTACTTGTATTCAACACCCGAACTTCATATCAGAGATTTTCATGTTATTACCGACCTCGACAATCAATATGCTGATGCTATGCTTAAGCTTTCAGTAAAGCTTCATAATTATGCCTTAATAAAATCTGCCCCATCTTCTGTGAAAGTTAGACTTACCGATGCCCAGAAGAATGTGATTTTTACAGACAATTTAATTTGCAAGGCCATATCTTCAGGGAAAGATGCTGTATTTACAATGGATAAAAAAGTGATCAACCCTTTAAAATGGACAGCTGAAACTCCAAATTTGTATTCAATCACCCTTGAATTGCTCGATCAAAATGGAAAAACACTGGAGGTAATTGCCCAAAAAATAGGATTCAGGGAGGTAGAAATAAAGAACGGTCAATTTCTTGTGAACGGTCAAGCCATCGATATTAAAGGAGTGAACCGGCATGAATTCGACATGCGCAAAGGCCGTGTTATTAGTCGTGAATCGATGATCGAGGATATTGTTCTGATGAAGCAACACAATATCAATGCTGTAAGAACTTGTCATTATCCCAATGTACCCGAATGGTATGCTTTGTGCGACGAATATGGTTTGTATGTTTGGGACGAAGCGAACATCGAAAGCCATGAATTGTGGGCCAATAAGAAAATTTACCTTTCAGAAGATCCACAATGGAAGGCAGCTTGGGTCGATCGTGGTGTTTCGATGGCTGAAAGGGATAAAAACCATCCTTCGATCATCTGTTGGTCTATGGGAAATGAAACCGGTTGGGGAGCCAATTTCGATGCGATGTACAAAGCGATTAAGACGATTGATCCGACGCGTCCGATTCATTACGAGAGCAAAATTCCGGCGTATGCCGATGTGCTTTCACGTTACGATATTATCTCAACCATGTACCCTTCAACGGATAATATTCTTTACCTGATGAATCTCGATCCAACCCGTCCGGTGATCATTTGTGAATATGGACATTCAATGGGGAACAGCCTCGGTAATTTCAGTGAATACTGGGATCTCTTTTACAAGTATCCCCGCCTGCAGGGTGGTTTTACCTGGGACTGGGTCGATCAGGGCTTACGAACGAAAGATGAACAGGGAAAGGAATATTGGAACCATGTAAATTATATCGACGGTGCTAATGCCTGCGATGGGCTGGTGAATCCCGACCGTACACCGCAACCTGAAATGAATGAGGCAAAAAAGGTAATGCAAAACATTCAGGTTCGAGAGATTGATATGCTAAGAGGTTTTTTCGGAATCTATAATCGGAATTTCTTTACTGATTTAAGTGATGTGTCATTGAATTGGGAGATTGTCTGCGATGGAATCGCTGTTTTAGCTGGGAATATTAATGAACTTTCTATTGCACCACAAGATTCAGAACTAGTACAGCTTCCGTTAAATCTTGTTGAATATAAACGAGGTTCAACCTATTATTTGAACTTCAGTTTTCAGTTAAAACAATCGAAACCATGGGCGCCACGGGGTTTTGAAATTGCAAAAGAACAATTGATATTTCCTTTCTCGAAAGAGAAAAACGTTTCAAATATTTCATTATCTACCGAAAAGATAGCCCTTGAATTGCAAGATAATATTGTTATCTCTTCCAAATATTTCAATGCAGAAATCTCTAAAAAGACCGGTTTTTTGATGAGTTTTCAATACATGGGTTCATCTCTTTTAACGAATCCTTTGATTCCTTGTTTCTGGCGTGTGCCAACCGATAATGATGAAGGTGGGGGCGATGGGAGCTATGCTTCTCGCTGGCGTAAGGCCGGGCTCGACACTTATCTTGTCATGGTAAAGGAAATAAGACAAGTTCCGGTTGATAGTGGCCTTATTGCTGTGAAGGTGGTTTCGGTATTAAAATTTAATGCAGGTTTGATGGAACTTACCACCCAATATACTTTTAATGGTACTGGAGAATCCAGTGTTGAATACGATGTAAAGCTGCTGGATGAATTTCCTCCATTGGCAAGGGTTGGGGTGCAATTTGCCATGCCAGTCTCTTATAATCAAATCAATTGGTTTGGACGAGGGCCTCTCGAAAGCTATTCCGATAGAAAAGAAAGTGCTTTTTTTGGCTTATATTCAGGCAAAGTTGCCGATCAGTATTTCCCATATATTATGCCACAGGAAAATGGGAATAAAACCGACGTGAGTTGGCTTAGACTATCAGGTTTGAACCGAGGGCTTGAGATTCAAAGCCATTCAGTAATGAATATAAATGTTCAGGATTATTCGCAGAAAGCGTTGAATTCAGCCAAACCAAATCATGAGTTGGTTCGTGGAGACAAGACCTACGTGCATATCGATTACCAGCAAATGGGTTTAGGTGGTGATGATAGCTGGTCTCCAAGGGTTCACCCGCAATATTTGCTGAATTCAGAACAATATCATTTTGGTTTCACACTGAAACCTTATTGATCGATTATAAAAAAATATCATAACCGTATCTCAGAATCATCAATGTAACAATACCAATAAAAACGATTCGAATAAAATGGTTCCCTTTTTTTAATGCCACTTTGGTTCCAACAATGCTTCCTGCAATGTTGCAAAATGCCATTAAGATAGCCAGCTCAAGCAGGTAATTTCCCTGCCTGATAAAAACAAACAATGCCGAAAGATTGGTGACACAGTTAATTATCTTGGAATATGCTGAAGCTTGTAAAAATTCGAAACCCAGAATAACGACAAAACCCAATACAAGGAAACTGCCAGTCCCCGGACCGAAAAAACCATCGTAAAAGCCAACAATAAGCCCGATTAGCGAACCATAAATGAGTTGAAACTTAAGTGATAGTGTTTTGGTCTGTAGTGAACCAAGATCTTTTTTGAGTATGGAGTAAATGGCAATCAATATTAAAATGACAAAGATGATTGGTTTCAACGCACTGACGTTGATGAAACTGACAACCTTTGCACCACTGTAGGAGGCAATTGCCGCGCAAAGCGATACAGTAATAAGAAGTCTAAAATCGAATTTAATTCTTCTTGAATATTGATAGGCTGAAATGGATGTACCCGATAATGCCGCAATTTTATTTGTTCCAAACAGGGTGGGGATGGAGGTATCGGGTAAATTTATAAGCAATGCGGGAATTTGGATAAGTCCGCCACCACCAACTACAGCGTCAATAAATCCTGCGGTGAATGCCAGAATTATCAGTGATAGAATTGCGACAATGCTAAAGTCAGTGAATAGTTGTATGAAATCCATAGACCTGTTTTTTCAATACGATTGACTTTAATTGTAATTTGTTCGTTGGCAGAACTGGTAAAAACCTTTCGTCTACCTCTTTTTGAGAATCATTTTTGTTGTTTTGTTCGATACCAGTTTTACTGTTCCAAAGTCATTCGCGTTTTTCCACTGGTCGTTATAAGCTTCTTCTGTAACAGCAACTGAGCCAATCATATTGTCGCGCTCCGTTTTTGTTGGGTCAATTTCCGGTTGATCATCATCGTTGGCGGCAAGGGTCATTCCCATTACTTTCCCTTCGGTTAACTGGACTCTCGAATTTTCTTCATTGGTTAGCGAATATGTGTCATCGAACACTTTTAGCGAGAATTCATAGGTGGTAACATGACCTTCATGCCGGTATTTGAATTCAGGAAAATGCCAGTCGTACGAAACATCGGTCTTATGATCCCAACCGGCACCATACATATCGAGAGCGTAAAAGACCGAATCAATCTTCCCTGCTTCGGGCGATTTTGCAAAAATGTGATAGACAAATGCATTTTCGGCATTGGTTCCCATCTGTTCTTCATTATTGGCTGTACCATCAAATACATGGTAACCACCCGATTTATTCTCATCAATGAAGACCTCTATCATGTCAAAGTTGTAAACAGCTGCTGTCTGATCTTTTACAAATTTGTCGGAAACAACGTCGTCTGAAACTTCGAACAGGAAATAAAGAAGGTTCTGTTCTGATGACCAGCAAATCTTATATCTTCCATAGAAATCAGCAGAATCAAGTGGAGCGCCCCAAGGAATCCATACTTGATCAATCGCTTGCCATTTTGCTTCAATCCAGCAGTCATCATCGGCTATTCCGTCGATTGCAGGTGGAGTTGTAGCTTCTTTCGCTTCAACAACTTCGTCTTGAGCAAAACCGGTTGGAGATATGGAAAAGGAATAGACTGAAAAAGCGGTGGATAGGAAGGCGATAAGAATAATACGTTTCATAGTGAATAAAGGTTGGTTAATATTAGATGATGTAAAAATAATAAAATTGGATTGTGTTGAATAACAGTGAGGGTTTAAAAGAAGATCAGGTGTCATGTGTATTGTTGGATCTTTTGAGTTTCGAAAAGATTCTTCATCGTTTTATGTATGATACTACGAGAAAAGAAATGAGCTATTTTTGAATCAAAGAATCGGATCATGAACAGGAATTTTATATTCACGATCATACTTTTTCTTATGAGCAGAAGTTTAGCTTTTACTCAGTCAGAAGGCAATTATTCCTTTTTTGTAGCTGGACACACTTATGGATCGCATACGGGAGAAAATATTGGTTTGCATCCTCCGTTTCTTGAGAAATTATCAACTGACATCGATTCTACTTTTTTTGCGCTATTTCTGACAGGCGATCTGGTGAATCAAAGTACTACGGCCAGTTGGAACCAGGTGAAAACAGAATTAAACAATATGAGCATCCCTTCCTATTACATTATGGGGAATCACGATGCCAATGCCTTAGGTTATACTGCTTTCAACGAAAAACATGGAGGAACATTCTATTCTTTTTATAATCATTCTGATCTTTTTATTATACTGAATAGCACCAGGCAAGAGCGTTCAATCTCTTCCGATCAGGTTGATTTTTTAAAAGGGGTTTTGACATCGGCAGGTACTGAAACGAAACGGGTTTTTATCTTCTTTCATGAATTGCTTTGGAATAGTGATGCAAAATACCGTGGAATGATGGCTAACAGCCGATCGCGTTATGCGCAAATGGTTAATTTTTCCAACTTTTGGAGCGAAGTATTTCCAATTTTAGCTGCCGATTTGAAACGAAATTATTATGTGATAGCTGGCGATGTAGGTGGAAATACCGATGCTGTTTCTGCTTTTTATGATACCCGCGAGAACGTAACCCTGCTGGCTTCGGGAATGGGAGAGGTGTCTGATGAAAATTATCTGAAAGTTGACGTTTCAACTGATACTGTTCAGTTCTCTTTTATTCCCCTGAATGAAGAAATTACCATGCTTCCGGTTTATTACTATGCAGTTCCTGAAAAACCCGACACCATTATTGGTCCTGTGGAAATTATTCCCGGCACGCAGTCGATAAGCTATCGTACCGGCGAGATTTTCAATGCAACCTCCTATCGATGGGATTTGCCGGCTGGCATTTCCGGAAGCAGCAATATCTCATCAATTCAGTTGGGTTTTGGCTCAGATTACCAATTCGATACTATTTCGGTTTGTGCTGTGAACAAAGGATTTGGAGAGAGCGAACCCTTTAAGTTGTCCGTAAAGGCTGAGGGGTACAATTCCTTTTTTTTAAATCGTGAGAATTCCAATTTGAAAATGAATGTATCATCTAAAAATAATGAAATCAACGTTCATTGTCTGAGTTATAAAAGGCAAACCATCATACTTTCTGTTTTTGATTTACAGGGGAAACAACTTTACAATGAAAGAATTTTAATTTCAGAAGGTTTGTCAACAATGAATTTTGAATTTAGTCATGAACAACAGGGAATCTATTTGGTTTCAATTTCCGACGGTATAATGAGGCAGACTGGAAAAATCTCAATAAAATAATCGGTTTATTTTTTTTTATAATGATTTGAAATAGTGATGAAACCACTTCTTTGTCTATTTTAATTCTCTTCTCGACACCCAATCATTGTAAGGGCAAAATAAAAAAGGATTGTCATTAGAATGAATTTTTTTAAACTGATTTACCTATCACATCTAATAATTATAACCATGAAAACTAAATTTTTATTCTCAATTTTTCTTGTAACAGTTTATTGTATAACGGTTAAAGCATCCGTAAGTGTTAATAAAACAATGACTGAAAACGGGAAAACCTACATCCTCAATTATTGTTTGCCCAATGATTATGACAGTACAAAGGTATATCCTCTGGTAATTGGTATGCACTACTGTGGCGGAACATCCACACAATACAGGACCAGTCTTGCGGGATTATGCGATAGTTTAAGGATGATTGTCGTTTGTCCTGACAATAAATCTCAGGTAATCCCTGAAAGTGAGTTAAACATGCTGATTACCGCCATCGATTCATCAAGGGTTTTTTATCCAATCGATACTGCTCAGGTTTATATCACTGGTATGTCGTGTAACGGAGAATTTATTACCCGACACGCTTTGAACAATTTTTATCCATTTAAAGGTATTTTCCCCTGGGATGCATGGATTACTTCAGCCAATCCTAAAGTTTACAATTTCGATTGCAAAATACCGGTAGTTATTTCGGTAGGTTCCGATGATCCTAATTACAATGCCCTGATTGCCGTTTATGACAGCTTAAAGGCACACAATGCAAATGTCGATCTGTTGATTATGCCCAATGTAGCACATTACATATTCCCGAATTTTTCTGCTGAAATGATCAATTGTATTTATTATCTCAATGGCACACCTGATTTCTCTTTTGAACCAATCAGTAATATCGAACTGCCCAATACCGATTCAGTCTTAATCGATGTTGCGGTAAATAATCCTGGGAAAAAGACACTCAAATATTTCGCTACAGTCAATAATAAGAATCTAGTAACAAAAACAGAGATAATACCTGGTATTACGGAGAATCATTTTACGCTGAAAGTAGTGCCCAATCAGAAAAGTAAAGGGAGATTGATTATCACGGTTAGGGCATTTGATGAGATCAATAAAGAGATGGTTCAAGGATTTTCAAACATTGAGATTAAAGCAACTCCTACATCATCAAGTATGGTCAAACCAAATGAATTTAAAATCTACCCGGTACCCGTTACCGATTATTTATACTTCACAAGTAAAGAGCAAAACCTTACAATCAGCATTACTGACATTTCCGGGAAAGAAATAATCCAAATTGAAAATGCTGATACTCGAAATGGAATTCAGTTACAGCCATTACCCAAAGGTTTATACTTTTTAATTGCAAAGGGAAGTAATACGAATGAAAAAGTTAAGTTTCTAAAAATGTAATTTTCAGATAGATTCGTTCAATATTCATTTTTCTATGTTCATAATTTTGTTGAGTTTCTCCCATATTTCGCGCTGAAACATGGCGGCTACCTCTGAATCATCAGGATTTTCACCCATCCTCACCAAGACAAGGTTTTTCGAAGGCACAATACTCAGGTATTGTCCGTTTTTACCAAGACCGGAAACCATGTCTGGTGGGGCATTTGGGGTGATGCTACCCTGAATGATCAGTTGACTTCCGGGCAGCATGAATGAATTTTTCCCATTCAACCACCACAAATAGCCATAGCTTTCATTCAATACTTGTGAAGGGGTGATCATTTGTCGTATGAATTCTTTGTCTTTCATGATGGGTTCTCCTTCCCAATCGCCATTGTTCAACATCAGCAATCCAAAACGGGCCATTGAGCGGGCTGTACTAAAGAAAATGTGGTATTCACCCAACCAGCGCCAAGCTCCGTCCATCCCAATTTTAGTGGCTAGTTTTTCCGAGAAGTAATCATCAAATTCTTTATCTGCTGCTTTCGTCACTACTTTCTCAAGCAATGTGTATGGGGCGTTTTGATACGACCAGCGGGTTCCGGCATCGGCCATGTAATTTAGGTTTGAAGGGTCAAAACTATCGCCTTTCGATTTTGAGTCGGCAAACCCTGATGTCATGGTCAGTTGGTGTTTGATGGTAATTTTCTCTTCCTGTTCTGTTGTTAGCGAAGTCCATTGAAGGCCAAGATAGTCTGATGTTTTGTCGTCGATATTCAGAAAACCATCTTCTTGTGCCAATCCAACGGTGAAGGCTGTGAGTGTTTTTCCAGCCGATGCCCAATACCATCTTTTTGTTTTATCGAATTTGGATATTCCAAGAAGGTCTTTCCCAAAGTATTCCTCAATGACTATTTTTCCATCCTTAATCAAAAGAAAAGCACGTGTGCCATTTTCTTCAAGTAATTTCTTTAGTTCAGGCATCGCCTCAGTATTCCAGCTCAGGCTTTCAGGAGTTTGTGTTTCCCAGTAATCGGAACCAACAGGGGGGAATCCGGTTGAACTGTTATTTTGATTCTCTGGAATTCCGGCATCGATGTTACATGAACAAAAAAGGAATATTAAAACAATTAAAATTGTACGATTCATTCTCATATCTAAACTTTTATTCAAAAATGATAGAAGGTTCTTTGATATACGATCCGAGAAAGTGCCCGCATACCCTAAATAAATTTTCTGCTAATAGGATGTTGTTGCTGTCGGGCTTTGTTTTCCATACCTTCTTGCTGGCATAATATTTCCCTGAAATTAAGTTTTCTTTTGGAGCGGTGGCCAGGTAAATCATTGTTTCAGCCCCTTTTTCGGGTGAGATTCCTATGAGGTTTAAGCCAAAATTAAAGATTTTAGTTGATGCTTTGCCCAGATTGGTCTTAACCACCCAAGGATGCTGGCTGTAAATGTGTACTCCGGTACCGATTAATTTCTGATTAATAATTCTATTCAGAAGTAATTCAGCTAGTTTCGACTGTCGGTAAGCATTAAATCCGGAATAAAATTTTCGGCCCTCTATATCGTTAAAATTGATAGTTCCATGATGAAAACTCGATGAGGTATTAATAATTCGCCCACAAGATTTTAAAATCATTTCACTAAATAAATGGCTTAAAAGTAATGGAGCAAGAACATTTACATGAAATGTCTCTTCAATTCCATTTGCCGATGTTTTGAAATGACTGTTAAATATTCCGGCATTATTAATAAGCAAATCAAGTTTTGAGTGGCTGTTTTTAAAGTTTGAAACAGCGTGAATGATTGATTCAAAAGAGGAGAGGTCGCAAAATAGGATTTCAATTTTTCCTTTTTTATCAGGATAATTCTTTTCGAAAAAGTTGATCAGTTCTTTTCCTTTACGCTCATTTCGTGCAGTAGCGACTACAGTTGCCCCTTTTTGAGCGAGTTTACAGGCAGCAACTCTTCCAATTCCGGAAGTTGCACCAGTTATGAAAACAATTTGATCTTTTAATTTATCATCCTCCATGTTGAAAAATATCAATTGTAAAGCTAAAATAATCAATTATGTAAAACCTCTGTTGAACGAGTTAGTAAAGATTAAAAATTGAGTTTCAGCAGCGAAACAGTAGTTGCTTAATTCTCTCTGGATAGTATATTTGTAGGAACAATTGTTTGTGTAATGAAATGCGCATGAAACGAGCATGTTCGTTAAAAACACAAACACGGATGAATATTCATAAGCGAGTTCCATCCGGCCTTAAAAAACAAATTATATTCGGATGAAAATACTAGGAATATCTGCTTTTTACCACGATTCGGCGGCAGCCATTGTAATTGATGGAAAAGTTGTTGCGGCTGCCCAGGAGGAACGATTCACACGTAAAAAACAGGA